>Ga0325400_1001805_pt1 | contig 18070 bp, 18 predicted proteins | sample PopdelMetagenome_2_FD_205662 | JGI IMG/M metagenome (GOLD analysis project Ga0325400, IMG submission 205662) | Populus deltoides microbial communities from Bellville, Georgia, United States - Xylem-PdKOR-R1 | ecosystem: Host-associated > Plants > Phyllosphere > Stem > Wood/Secondary xylem... | reverse complement strand
TTGATGAGCCATCCCTCCGCCCTTCAATGAAAAAGGTCCTCCTGATGTTGGAGGGGACAGTCGAAATCCCAATCCCTCCAAGTCCTACTTCTTTTTTTACTGCTATATGAGCTGCGTTTTGTGGTTCAGAATAAGGGATTCATCTGCAGAGTATTGTTTTTATTTTTCAGGTCATTTATTCCTTTTCTTTATAAAATTTCTATTTAGTATTGAGTTCCATTATGTTTACGCAGCATTTAGGAGCTTCCTGTTGATTTTTCTTCTAATGTTAATGCCTGTAAAGTTGTTTCCCACCTTATCTTCTTATGTGTCGGGATTATGGCTGGAAAACTGAATCCTATATTTTGGCCAGGTTTCTAGATGGGTAATGTTATTCTCAAGTCTCAACAAATACTAGCAATATGTTCTTCAGAGTTGCAACAACTTGTATTGAGGATACTCCACTTCTGATAGATGATTCTTAATCAATAGGATTACTTCACTAAATATGTTTTTGTTAAAATGAAAATTTTCTTCCTTTGTTTCACTCTCTCCATCAGATCTTCCTACACAGTGGAGCATAGCCTCCCCCTCTACCTCCCATAATCCAGAGGAATAGAACAACCAACAGATCAGTTGGTGCATGACAAAATGCTTATACAGTAGTGAATAAGATAAATGTTTTCCTGGCCAAGTATGAGCCGAGACTTCTCTTGCTCCTGCAATAAACAAATACTAGCCCTTTGTTCAGGACACAATATCTGCACTTCATTCCTTTTATCACTAGAGAGTAATTTCATTTACAGGCGAATTACACAAAAATCAGGTAATAACAACAGCGGACCATAAACCTTAAATCTAGCATTATTAATGGCATAAATAGCCCTTTTTTCACAGCAAGTCGCTAGGTATTAGCCTGTCGTGCAAAAGTATAGCTATAATGATCTCTTAGTGAAATTCATAAGAAAAAAGGGGGAAGAAATCATAAAGAAAAATGAGAACTAGAAGAACCATGGTGAAGATGAATAAATTAGCATCTAACTTGAATATTCATGGAACATCAGTCATTATATTCATAAGTAACACTAAAGCTTCTGTACTTACAGTTTTAAATAAAAAGATTATTGTCTCAGTGTGAGATAGAAGAAACAAAACCACAGACCAAAGTATTTTAAACATCAGCGTGGACTAGGAATGTTGTCCTATCCAAATACCTTGTGTTCAGTATAAGATCATGTAAATTGTATCTCTTGTTAACGAAAGCACACTGAACCTCTCTTCTTTTTTTTAATCAGCAGCATTTGGACACTTTCTCCAAAGCATCAAAAACATTTTGTAGAGTTACCTCCTCCACAATCACCACCTTGTCTCTCGATTTAGAACCAGAGCCTATGGATACCTGCCTCCGCTTCACCCCCAACACCTGTTGGTTGAGAGAACCAAACTTGTGAACCTTTTTTGTAATAAAACAGAGGTTCTCTACATAAATGCAAGATATCACGACAAGAAATTGTTAATTTTCATAAATAACTCTTCAGTTATTCAACCATGTTTACAGTTGTGATTGAACAGTAAACACCTCATTATTATTTTTTCAGAAGATTAAATGCTCTAAATCACACTTATCGCTATGGAAGAGAGAAGCTTTTCATCTACTATTGGGCTAAGTCAGGGATCCCAGTTGATTATATCACTCATGAAATCACATCCTCTCTCTTAATGCATTTAGTCTTTCATCCTCTTTCAGTTTCAAACTCTTCCTAGCAATTCATGGATTCAAAAAGTCAGTAAAAAAATTATTATTACCATATGCGTTCAAAATTAACTCAATCCTCAACTTGCATCAAATACTTGCACCAACTTGATGAAATAGGAAAATGCCAGATACACTATCATAATAAAAACACCCAATAGAAGTTAACAAAGTGTCAGCATAATAATCTTAAGGACACATGCCATGATCCCAAAAAAAGCATCAAAATTTGACTGCTTCCAAATACTCTACATTAAGCACATTGATGCTGTTTTCCAACTCATTGCTCATGTCTAGAATCCAGCAAATCCATCATCAAAATAATGATAGGCTAAATATATGGACTATAGATTCACCATTCCTTTTGCATGCAAGCCCGAAGACAAAAATAAAACCCTGTCTAATTAATTCATGAACCGTAAGAATCCGTTCTACCATTTCTCTCCAAAAAAAAAAAAAAACAGAGGCCACTTTCGCCCCCCGCCCTCATGCTACAAGTCTCCTTTCCTCTAGAAAATTCAGCCAAAACTGTACCAACTCAAAATATTTCTCACCATATGCGTAGTAGCGAAACATCAAAAAAATTTGACAGGCATTGATTAACATCACACATGCCTGTAAAATTTGATGAACCGTAAGAATCCGTTCTACCGTTTCTCTCCAAAAAAAAAAAAAAAAAACAGAGGCCACTTTCGTCCCCCGCCCTCATGCTACAAGTCTCCTTTCCTCTAGAAAATTCAGCCAAAACTGTACCAACTCAACATATTTCTCTCCATATGCGTAGTACCGAAACATCAAAAAAATTTGACAGGCATTGATTAACATCACACATGCCTGTAAAATTCTCGAAAATCAAGCCAATAATCCTCTATCACAAAAAATTAAAAACGAATAACCAACTTATAACGAAAGGGAAATTAAAAAAAAAATACTCACAGAGCTAATGTAATCAAGAAGTGCAGCATTAGCTTCACCATCTTTAGCAGGTGCATCTATTTGCACTCCCACCGCTTCATCACTCAAATCTACATACAATATCAGGAAGGAAAAAAAAACATTGAAGCTTTAATTTTTTAACCTAAACAAGAATCAAAACAGTCCTTTTGCATGTGTGTATAGACCCACCAGTGATGGAGGCGGATTTGGAACCGGGTTTGGCGTGGATGGTGATGGCGACGGAGGAAGGAGGCACTGCACGTATGCAAGATGGGAAATTGTTTTGGGGACTTGGGGCTGTGGGTTTTGACTGAGTTGACACGGCCGAGTTTGCCTTCGCTTTTCCTTTCTTGGCTGGAGCCATTTTTTTTTACTTTTTTCCTTTCTTGTTTTTTTGCTCCAAGGTTTTGGTAAGCTTAAAGGGGGGTTTTAATGAAAATACAGAGAGAGAGAGAGAGGGGTTATTTAATAAAATCAAAAGAGTATTTAACATTCTATAGTTTTTGAAAATATTTTTTATTTGAAAAAATATTTAAAAAATATTTTTTTTATTTTTTAAAATTTACATTTAATATTAACACATTAAAAAAAATATTAAAAAAATTAATTTTAATAAAAAATTAATTCAAACTCACAGCATTCAAGCTTTCCTTGGAGAAGCCCCATTCATTCAAACCTTGTATTTGTGTTAAATCCACTAATTTAAAACCTCAATATACTAAGGGGTCAAATTGTGACTTGAGATCTAGCTAGGCTGGTTTCAATAAAAATAAAATAAAAATTAACTTCATATAATTTAATAAAAAATCATTTGGTTTCAATATCAGCATCCTCATCAATCTAAAAGATTAAAACTCATTGCTTTTTAAAAAATATTATTTTTATTTTTTAAAAAATAAATTGACTCGTGAGACTTATCTAAATTAATTGTGGGGTTAGGTTTAAAAAAGTATGGTTAAATAAGCAAATAAACCCTTATGAAAAGAATTTAGTCAATTTAATGCTAAATTCATTGCATTTAGACAATTCGATTAAATATAATTCAATCATTAACATACATTATAATTACGTTATTAAAGCTTGTTAATAGAGAAAATAATAGCCAAGTCTCATCCTATTTTCATTAAGAAGAGTAATATATGTGAATAATCAATATAAATAGAAGAGCAAGAACTTTCCCTCTTTAATGTAGATTGCACTCTTTAGTTATTTATAGTGCAGTCTTCAATTTTTTAAAAATCATAATTTAGCTCCTTAATTTTTCAATTTTTATATATATTTCAGTTTTAAAACTATATTTCTATGACGGTGTACTTTCTATATATACTGAAATAACCGGGAAATATACTAGTGGATGACGTGTCTTACGCCTGGAAAAACTACCCATTATACACCCATTTTTTTGGAGAAAAAAAGGTTCAAGCATGCAGGCAACGGCTTATTGCTTTTGGATCAGGCAGCTGCAGCTACGATTGGGAAGTGACCAACGTTCAAGAACAGGAGGCTTGGAGATGTGATCCAACCCACGATGGATTTCAGACCAAGAGTTGAAGAAATTTCAAAACGATGTGCCATCAACAACTATATGGTTCATGGTACAGCCATTAAAGACACCACCAACAAGTTCAGTGGCTTGAACTGCAGGCATGCAATGGCTTGGAGACATCAGTAGCCCCGTAGTTTACGACCCCATTCAATGGAAAGAAAGAGTGATCAATTGGAGGAACATAAACTGGCTGGAGGATGTCAGCCATGGTTACCCCATCGGCCATGGCATGAACAAACTGGGCTCCTGCATTGTTTGCAGTCAATAAAACTGGAGACTGTGTTTTCATCATGTTCTACAGTGGCTAGACAACCTTCCTCTCATTCTTCTTCATGTTTGTTTAGCTTTGTTCTTGAGTTTTTTTTATCTTGTATTAATTACTGAGTTGATCCCATACCAGACCGGTTTTAACTTCCAACACGAGAGGGGTGAAGAAATCTAGTGTCCGAGAAAGTGACGTTTTCAACTGTTGGATGAACAAGTCTTGATCTTCTGATGATTTGGGTTTGAGGAAGAGAAGCACCTAGCGGAAGAAGCTTTAGATCAGATTGAGTCAACTCAGCCCTCTCAATTGTCACCTTGTTGGCAGTGGCTTGAATTACGCTTGCAGAGAGCAATCTAATTTTTGCCATTTTTTCTTCTTGTTGACGAAGGTTTTTCCTATATATATGGAACTTGCTTGTAAGCTCCAAGAACGAGTCCAAAAGTATAATTGTCTTTTTTAATCTCTCTATCTCTGTGTACTTGTGTGTGTAGTGTTCTCTCTGTGCACTTGTAGTGTGTGTATTTGATAAATCAAGCATTATTTTTAATTTAATTATTGAATCGAATAGAAATTTTAACAAAAAATTGTAAAGAGCCTAATTTTATTAGGTTAAAATTTCATGATTCTAAGATCGGTAATGCCTTCAAATAAATTTCAGGAGTTATTATGCAGGATTGTTTTTATTTATATTGTTGTATTTTGATTATTTTTTTATTTAAATTAAAACTTTTAATTTAATTATTAGTATTTTACTAGTTAGGAGTCATGATGATGTTTGATAAATTATATTAGTTAGGTAAGTTTTAATTAGAAATCTTTTTTTTTTATAAAGGACGCTTTTAGTCTATAATCAATATAAATAAAAATATCCAATTTATTTTAAAAATATTAACATTTAATAAAATAATAGAGACTTTTCTCTGAATTTTCCTACAATTTAGATTCGTAACCTTAAAGTTTGAGAATATGTTAGAGATCTAGTGTTTTTTTTTTTTTATGACTACCCTTTATCGCATAACGTGGTTCTAACTAAACATGAATGGACAGAGATATGACATTGTGCTCCATAATATATTGACCAGGTCATTAATTATTAGAATCAATGCTGCATGCATGTATCTTTTATTTTATCCTCTTCGATTTTCATTTTTTTTCATATGGATAGAAGTATTTTGTTGATAAATAGAGAAAATGTCAGAGAATTAATGGATAGAGAACAAATTTCGAATAGAAATTAATAGAACCTATATACGTCCTTGAGTCATAACAGTACTGTCGAGAGGGAGGTCTATAAAAGCTACTGATATCGAGCACAAAAGGCCACATCCTGACCATTAAGCTTGAGAGAAATTAAGAGATGGCTGGTTTCCTAGACGATGTTGCTGATATGGTAAGATCACCATTCTTCCGAGAGATCGAGGTTAGTGAACTAAAAGCTGGCGATCATATCTATTGCGGGAGGAAGCTAGGCTTCGTTTACACTCATCATGGTCTGTTCCTTTTACTTTAAGACTTATATTTATAGTTTTTATTTTATGTTTATATGCGCCTAAGGCTCAACAGCTCAAGGATTCTCCATTACTATATATATATATATATCAAACATTTTTCATGAAGTCCATATATATATATATATATCCTCCATCAACATGCATGGTTTTGAGTCCAAGCATTTAATTTGATTAATTATCAACTTAGAAATCCTATCACGAATTATAAAACTATAAAATAACTTTCTACAGTCTTACTCCCTTAGTTATCGATGACAGGAATATACATAGGAGATGGGAAAGTCATTCACAACATGGGCAAAAATGGGAGTGGCAAGAAAAAGGCATGCAAAAGTCGTCCACAATGTGGCTATGATGGAAGAGGTGGGCTGGTGGAAACCTGCGTGGAATGCTTTCGAGCTACATCAGGATTCCTTACAGGCACAAAACTCTATCTCTTTCTCTATGGAGTACCCAAATTGGAGTGTGAGATCCGTTTACGTGCCTATTGCAGTCCAAAGCAATCTAAGCCGGCCGATGAAGTTGTGGCCAAAGCAAAAGAGATGTTAGAATCAAAAAAGCAAGGTGGCCCACGCTATGGCTTTTTCTTTAACAACTGTGAGGATTTTGCAACATTATGCAAGACAGGAACTGCCTTTTGTACCCAATCTGAATTATTGTTTGGTAGAGTTGGGTACCCCATTCTGAAGCAGCTAGTGCAAAGCAGCTGACCAGAATGTGTGCACACGGCTTCCGAGTAATTGAGTCCTGCCTGCACTCAGTCTGTATATGTTTCTGCAATTTATATATAGCAATATCGATATCTACCATAATTAATATGCCGAGAAAACTTCAAGTCTATCTCGTGCTGGGGCTCGGTCTTGGGATCATATCAATATGCAAGTGTGTCTGTCTGTCTGTCTGTCTGTCTATGTTCTCTCTTTCAAGAATAAGGTTGCTATCGAGTTGTAACCAACGAAGATGTCGTGTAATACTGCTAGCTTTCTCCCAAAACAAAGCATGCATGGAGTTTGGTCATGTTCTTAATTGCAAGTTCAAAGAATAAAACAAAAAATTATGGCTAGTCTTGATGATATTGTTACAATTTATTAAGCATTGATCTTCACAATAAGTATGATGTAAAACATAAATCGAAGTATTTTCTTCTTCTTTTTTTCCTATATCAACAATCCAATCACTATCTTTATATTTAGAAAGCTCCATATTATATCTCAAAGACCAAAAAAAAAAAAATGGCATCGTTTTGCATTCCTTTGCCTTATCTCGGGATGCATTCTCCGGGTTGTAATTAAATGAGATTGGCATAGACTCTCCATAGATCTACTCAAACGTTGTACATGATATTAGGTCAAGTGCCCAAGCTCCCCTCGAATCTTTTGAAATTAGTTGAATTAACAAAATCATCACCTCTCTCATCTTTCACGAGGAGCATTAATCTCTCTTCCACCTGGACAAATTTCTTCAAGACATCACTTCGAATGCTTTGTTTACAAGGAAAAAAAATATATCATCCTATTAACTTGATATCGGAAAGTAAGATATCGGAAAGTAAGTTGCAATCACCTGGCTTCGTTACCAGCTCAAGTTGTTGCCAATAAAAGCTAAAATCATCGGCATATAACCACAGGATAACTTATGAAAGTTACTCTCAAGAAAATACGAAACAATGCGAGTATATCATGCTCTAAGTGCTTGCTTTAGACCATCCAAAATCTTTTTTGACCAGGAGACCCTTTCCGTCCCTCCAGTAAAGCTTTCACGTTGTTCAAAACACATCTCTTCCTCAAACAGACCATTCAAAAAGAAAATTCCACATCTATTTGATAAATATTCCAATGAGTCGTATAGTCAAAGAGAAATAATCATACGAAAGGTCTGAGGTTCTAGCAAGTTGAGCAAAAAGCTCATGATAGTTATTTTCGAACCTCGGAAGGTTCTTGTTTTCAAGTGCGGGTCTTATAATGGGATTCTATTCCAAACTTGTCATTGAAATCTCCATTTTTCATCAGAAATAAGAAACAAAAATTCCATAAATTGGAGAAGATGTGCTATGGCATCCACAGAATTAAAGGGCCCCTAACATCGGTGGCAAGAATAAAAAACCAACAACTTATAGCTCCAAATAACAGTACATGGGCGATGACACCCATCATGGTAAACAACCAAGAACTTTACAGCCATCATGGTCAGTCTCCTTTACTTGGACACTTCCCTGGTTAATTTGTTTGTTCAAGACTCCAACAACTTCAACAAATGTATCTTTTTGGCAGGAATATAAATAGGCGATGACAGAGTCATTCCCTTTATAGGCCCAAAAGCCGAAGGTCCCATGAAGGCTTGCAGAAAAATGTGCTATACAAGAAAAATGCATCATGGAGTGGTGGAAACCTGCCTCGATTGCTTCCTCTCTGGAGGATTCCTCTATGTTTATCTTTATGGGATGAGCATGCGGGACCTTCAACTCGGCTCTCATGTCCTCTACCTACCTGCACCACCAAGGAATCGAAACCAGCGAGTGAAGTTGTTGAGACTGCAAAAGAAAAGCTGGAAGATGGTTTTGGCACGTACAACCTCATATCTAACAACTGTGAGGACTTCGCAACGTTCTGCAAGACAGGAACTTCCTTCTGTCAGCAAGCTAACCGTCGGTAGACTTTGGCACGTAACCTGTTGTGAAGCCTACAGCAATGGCGCCATCGATCTCTGATACAAACAATTGAGCCCCGATACTCCCTCTTTCTAATAGATTAATACTATTCCTCCCCGAATAAGTTATCCTGGACAGTTAAGTCGGGCCCTAATACTGCCATCAAGTAGCTCGTGTTTCTGGGAATGAGGGGTTTTCTGAGAAACTCATTCGGGAGAAATATTCAAAGACAAACTACAACCTTCTTCTGTTATCAACAATTAATCGTAAAATACATGTTGGTGATTGCATTTTAACTGTTAGAAATAACCGTGATGGACGAAACTTCTATTCCAAAATGCCTTGCCTTGAACGACCAGAACCATTTTCTTTAGATTGATTGGTCCACCAGTTCAGACTGGAAACTCTTCCTACACAGATTCTATACAAATTGCATTTTATGACCCTTCGAACAAATAAAATGAACACTAGGAGAGAGCATACCCATCAACATTGGGACAGCAATCACCTAAAGAGACTGAATCAATTTCTCGTACACATTAGCCTTCACACGACCAAACAAAGCTCAAAACTAACCAATTAGCCAACCATACAAACAAATATCAGGAACCAGATCGATGTGGTGATATAAGAGAGGTTACGATTTATGCTGGTAGAAAATTAACAGGATGGTCATGCCTCGCCATTCACAAAAATCTCTCTACAAAGTACACACTCCACAAGGGATGAACAAACGCAGAACATTAAGATGAATTACTGGAAGCAAAAGTACCCTAATGGTGACAAATTTTCGTCCACAAACGAAGCCATCGTGGAAGAGTTGAGCGTGGCTAAGGTTGCACAAAAAATAAAACATTGTACGGGCAACCCCATGGTCAAGCCTAAGCAGACAATGGATCTAACATGTAATTTTGTCTAACCAATAATCTATAGATGCAAAGTACAACTACAGCAGCCTTAACAGATTATTTGTTGATTTTATCATCTAAGTTCACAATCATTACAAGTCTCATCATGAGCAAACCGGCTAGGAGCTGCTTAGTACCCAAAGCTTGCACCATACATGGAGCTATAACCCCCTGTATGGCCTGTGTGTTCTGGATTGGATGGTGGAGAAGCATACACTGAACTGTGAGAATAAGGATTATACCCCTGGTCAGCACCTGTTTGAGGCTGTGCTGGTGCTCCAGCTTCAGCCATGAAATTCTGCAACAGAAGAGCCACATCAGAACTGGTGCGATCCAATGAAATGCATATGCACTATTATTCATGCAAATCAACAGCTGGGATCTCCAACTACCATATTTAGCCAAACTATTAAATCAAATGTTGGAAGTCCATCTCATTAAAAAAACAGAACAATTTCTTTACATAAATGAGAATACAAATAACATCAGCAATTTCCATCTAGTCAAAGATTACTCAAGCCAGTCGTCATATCAAAAGAAGAATTCGGTTGGGATTGCGTTCATCCACATGAACTAGGCCAACCACACATACACTATAAGAATCAACCATCATCCATCAAAATTTCAAATCTTCTTCCCCACACTATCTTCTTTTATTGATGTCATTCTAAGCAAGAAATTTACTGGGCAGCTTCATACTATGAAGCCATAGTTATCAAACCTGGCCTAGCAAGTCAACCCGGTGACCCATCGACCTGGGACTTGCCCAGGGTAGGTTTGCTTTTGAACCGCTTGGGGAGTTGACCTAGTCAAACCTGTTGATTAGGTGGTCTTGCTGGTCAACAAGCAACCCAGTCAAAACCCAGGTGATCAACGATTCTTTTTTCACCGTTTAGTTTTTTTAAAAAAAATCTGAAACATCTTTCAATAAAAAAACAATAGAAACAGGTCAATTCGCCGACCTACAGGTTAAACCACCCAACCAACAACCCAAGTCTTGGGCTGGGTCATAGGCTAAACCAAATCTTATAACTATGTTTGAAACTACAAGCCACAACAATTGCTAGCTAGTAAGCTACATAATCTTGTCCAGAACCTCCAATTCAAATCATGGAGACCTAACTAAAATTACACCTAGTGCACATGGATTTTTTTTAAAATGTTTAATAGGCTCTTTCTATTATACAAAATATGTTTGTATTTACTGACATAAACCTTCCTGCATCAATTTCACTTTTCCCAATATTGCATGCATGCATGTACAGACACACTCTACAAAATAGATGTCATAAACCTCAACAAATATTTTATGACATTCCTAGAGACACCACAATATCCCAACCTCCTACTGCAAGGTCCATTTGACAATATTTATCTCGGGTTAGTAAACCACTACACATGATAAATAGAAGCAAGTCTAGTCAAAATCCCATTTAAACAATTCTTGCAAGCAAATTCCCACTCAGATAAAATCAGCAGTATAAAAAACATGTAGTCCAAATACAATATATCCAGAAAAGAGAGGGGAAGATCAATTTTAGTTAAAGAGATAAAGCACAGAATATTTGCCTGTATCAGCTGCTGAGCTGTTTGGACTTGAGAAGCAGTTCCACTGATTTCAACTGTCATTGCCTCGGGAACACCTCTAGTTTCTTGTATAGTAACAGTTGCCCCACTAGCACGTCGAATGTAGCTGATACTTGCACCAGCTGTCCCAATAACAGCATCAGCATAAGATAATGGAATTTGCATTTGTTGTGTAATCTGCACAAGAACCCCGAAACCCATCAATCATTTTGAAACCTCAAAAAGTGCTGACCAGTGCCAGCAAGAAATACAGGATGAGATTATTTGGTTTGGAAAATGATAAATAGAACTGTTTCATGCAATGGCAGAAAAAGTTAGTTAACCAAGCTAAAGATTATATTCTCATTTCAAAGCCTAAGAAAAATTACAGACCCATCCCAAACAAAAAAAAAACAACATGATACTGAGAAAAAATGATTGCAGACATCTTTGTATGTGATTTGTTTTAGCAGGTCTCTCATTTCACTGCATAATCTGGGCTGTAAAACTACCATATGAACTCTTTTATGGAAAACTATAGCATTAAGCAAAGCTTCCCGTAAGCACTACACCACCCTTGCCAACCCCAAGAAATCTGTGTCAATAACCCATCATCAATCTCTATCACGTTCAATCAACAACATTTTCCAAAGCATGGACCCCTAATCATTCTCTAACAAGAAAATAGCATCTTAAATTTCCCTTGACGAGAGAGGGGGTGAAAACAAAAGAGAATAACATAACCTGTGTGATCATTGATGGTGCTGCTTGGGCATTTGATGATGCATGGCCACCCATGGGAGTTTGTCTACCATATGCAGATATACCCTGGTGAGGTTGTTTTTCCATTGGAGGTGGCATGTCAGATGGAGGATAGTAACTGTCGAGTTGCCGCGGAGGTTGCATATATTGGGGATTTTGGCCATAACCAGGTCCTCCAACAGGATTCAGAGGAAGGGATTGAGGTCCACCCCATGATTGATGTGGTGGCATCTGTTCCATTGGAGGGTTCGCCATTTGCATCTGATAAATAATATAAATCATTCCATAAGGCTATTCAAGCCATAATAGATAAAGTCATTCCAATCTTAATGAAGAGCAGCTTACCTGCATTTCAAACAATGGAATTATACTTCGGTCGACTAAAAACTTCCTGAGCTGAGATGCAATTAACTCCACTGCTTTGTGCACTCCAACTGCTTCCCCTAATACTTCAACCACCCTATCATCTTGAAGAGAAAAAACTGGAAGGTCTTCTGCACCAGTTTGATCCAACATATAAAGAGTTCAGATGTACTGATAAAATTCAGCAGTAAATCAGGCAGCATCTGAATCCAGAGCATGAAGACTAGCAAACCAAAATGAGCATATGAGATACTCATAGCAAGGAACAAGAGGCATTAATATTACCAGTTATTATGATGAGTTTCATAATAAAGCAAGGGCAGGAGAGGGGCGAGGGCAAAAAGGTCCACTAAATGAGTATCCTTAAATAATTTTGCCCTCATCCTTAAATAATTTTGCCCAAAGTTTTTTTTTGCGAAAAAGGTTTGTGCTGGTCAGATGGGTGTTACTAATCTTAGAATTCAGAATTATGTAATCATGAGCCCCAATAATAAATTATGTTTGCTTGTGATGGTCATTGATTAGATATACAAAATCATAATGGCGCCACTATAAATAACCAACAGTGGTAGACTGGTGGCAGCAGTGGAGAAAATAGCAGAGCCAGAGGCATTGTCAGCAATGGTGTGGTTAAGGAATATAAACAAATTAGCAGCAAAAATAAAGGCATGCTTTACAGAGGTAAAGAAAAGCAATGCAGGAATGCCCTTGGTTCACCTCTCCACCATTACTCAGAAACTTACTTAGTAAGATTAGAGTATGACAACTCCATATTTAAGATAGTTTCTATTTACAAAGAACTCGGTTAATTTGTCACTACAGAATAAAATGCAATTATAACAATTGAGGAAAAACAAACCCATAGCAACCAGCAACCATAATTGACAAAATATGATTTTCTAAAAATGCCAAATCAACCATATAGCTTCACTAAGACAAACAAAAATAACTAAATTTGAGAACACGGATAACAAAATGAATTCTATAGCATTTCTAACTCAGAAGTGAAAGGGGATAACCTGCACCAAGAACTCTAACTATGCAAGCTGATGCCTCTTGGATGGATTTAACAGTTCCCCCTTGTTTTCCTATCAAACTTCCAGCTTGTGAGGCTGGTACTAGCAGCCTTGTCGAAACCTTAGCTCCACTGCTTGGTGGAGCATGAGAAGAATCACCCTCCAAACCATCAATAATGCGTTTGTGAACCCTCAGTAGGCCATCCATAGCAGGAGGAAGAGAAGAATCAGGCTCCTCCTTGGCAGATACCATTACCTATATATAACAATGTTGTATAAGAAGCTGAGGAAAAATTATTATATGACTCAAGTCCAAGAGAGTTAGGGGAAGGGAAAGAAATTGGATGGAGCAACACGAGATAATTATTAAATAAAAGACAAAGAAGCAACTCTTTCTAAATAACATTTCAAAATAGAAGGTATCCTATTATATTATATTTTATAACTAAATTAGAGTTTAAACACAAGCATTGGCTATTATTTCCCTATTCTCCTCTTCTATACGGATAATGAATCCTCAATTTTTTTTTCAAAATTCAACAACTTGCATGCACGATAAATTCATTGCCTGGTTATCTTTTTACCGTGATGTCAATTCTAATGCAGCTGTCACATAAAAATTTCATCACAACTTCCTCATGCATAACATTTAATCTTTTTTTCCACCTAAACTTCTGACCAAGAGTTAATGACTGGTTACTATTACACTTCAAACTTAGATCTGGTTCTTGAATCATGTTTTTGATGACCAAGTTATCATCCCTACCAAGAGAGTTTTTTTATCAAGAAAATAACAGAAAAAAACATGGATTGACAGGTTTCGGTGAATTATTTAGTATAGTTGACCAACATTTTTTAGTGCTTTTAATGCTTAATTCTTTTAGTATATTATGGAAAATTTTGATTAGCACATTGGTATTAACATCTTCTGCATCCTCTTGTGCTGATTAAAACAGGTTCCTTGTGGTGTTCACAAGCTGCGGCAGAAATCAACCATGCAGTTTCTGAAGTTACCAGAAAGATTGCAGAGCTTCTTGGTACGCTGTTCGTACAATATGTCTGTATATTCAAATCAACTTTTCAGCACTTTGCAATGCACAATGCTGTTCCCAGCAATCTGGATCTTTGGTTCTTCAAATTTGGGGTCCTAATGATGGTTGATTCGTTGCTTAAAAATTTGCGGACAGAACCTGCACAGATTCATTTTGTTATTGCAATAAAAGCAATTCTGTTATATCTTCTCGATTTCTTCTGATGAGGCTTTTTGTCTTCTTTTCAATTACGCATTCTTTTACAATAATGATTCATTTGAAGTTAAATGATCATATCTTAGGTTCTCTCTTCAAGATTGATATCTTAATTCCCAATTATAGCTTTAGGAAATAACAATGCTTACAAAGGGTGACAGGATAATGAGTGACATTACCAAGAATTCTCCCTTTGAATATCATTGCAAAGGTACAGATAGATACATTGCTCGGATATTCATAGAAACAAATGACTTCCAAGAAAAATACTGGTCAGTAGAAAAAAACCCAAAGGATTGGATGGGAAACAGTTGAATCAGATATCCAACAGCAATTACAGATCTTTCTCCAAGAATTTTAAATAATTATGTATCATTTGCAAAAATTTTGTTTCAGTTTACAAATGATATAAAGAAGTTTTACAGCTTCGACTGGTGATGTGTGTTTTAATGATCGGTTCCATTTTCTTTGATGTTTTGGTGACAATTAGAAAACTCTTTCTTCTTAATAAAAGTTATATTTACAGCTAAGGAGTAATCTAAAAGCTTTCCTTTATCAATATCTTTAATAAGCTAGATTCTTTGCTATGAAGTTAAGTTGATTCATAAAATTAAGCTTGACCTATCAACCTCTCTTCCATAGCCTGCTTTCTTTGTAATTGATGTGAAGTCAATTATCTACCTTCGTATATGCATTGTTGTATCAATATAGCTCAAAGCAAAGATTGACCGATGGTGTGTTCGCAAAGAAATTTAAATAGCAACCAATCCAAATTCCTAGGAAAAATACTAGACGTGTTATAGATAGTTGACCAAACTTGTAATCCAGCAGCATATCTAAGCTAACACCATTAAAATATTCTGCAAAGCCTGAAAATTGCTTATACATTTCAAATTATCAATTTCTTAAGCGGAAAAGGAAAGCAGGAAAAGAAAAGAAAAAACAAAAGCATGCTATAGTAGAATCAGTTGATACATGAATTCATTCATGGGAGGTTTCCATCAAACACTTTGCATCTACATATTCTTCCCACCATCCTAGTTCTACATTTTCCAGATAACCTAGTTGCACAAATAAGAGACAAAGCAAAAGAAAAGCTTACAGCTCTTTCTGTCGTCCCTGGAGGACCATCAAGTATCTTGATGCGAGCTCTTGTCTCTTCGACTATCTTTTTAATAAACTCCCCTTTGCGGCCAATGATACTGCCAACTTTTTGTGCAGGAACCAACATCCGAAACACACTCTCTCCAGGCCATCCAGGCCACCTCTTCTCACTACCTCCTCCAGAGACTGTATCCTCATCTTGTCCTTGCTTTGAAGCCTCAAAATTCTCAGGCACTTGATCAATAGCATGGTCCATGTCATGGTTTACAGGGTGATCCACATCATGGTCTATAGACGGATCCACATCATGGTCTATAGACGGATCCACATGCTCTACTGCCAATCCAGGATCTGTGGCATGATCCAAACCATGATCCACAGATTGACCCAAGCCATGATCAGTGGCACTATCCAAGCCATGATCAGTGGCACTTTCCAAGCCATGGTCTACAGGATGACCAACACCGTGATCAGCAGAAAGGTCCACACCATGATCCATTTCATGTTCACCAAAGCCTTGATCAACTTCAGCCATGAGTACGGCACTGTAAGAAAGAAAGATAATTTATAAAATCCAACTATCCAGATTACATGGAACAAATAAAAGCATAGAAATCCTTAAATTAATTAACTCTCAAAACTCGAGGCTTCAATTTCCAGTAGAGACAGAATGTTACCAAAACAATCTACTAAAATTAGCAAAAATGCACACTTCAAATTAGCAACAATCTACTAAAATTACCAAACCAATCTCCTAGTTTCTTCTTCATTTATTAAAGATAAAGATTTCATAGTCAAGAATCAATGAATTCTTAAAAAAAGAAATCAATAAAAAACTCAATCCCAGTAACCCCTCACCAATATACAAACATAAACAAAACAAAAACATGTCAATCCGCGGAAAGCACGCCCATATAAATATCATGCACTATATTATATTTCATACCCACCCACATTAAACAAGAAAACAGCAAACCCTAATTTCAAAATCTAAAAAAATCCCTTTTTGAGAACAAAAACGAGTAAAGAATCGCTACTTAACAAAAACACATTAAAGGGTCGTAGTCAAACAACCTAAATAACTTAAAAACAAAGCAGTAAAGAAAAACCCAACAACAGTAATACAAGCACTATCACCTAAACCCCAAAAGAAGTACCGTAATAAAGCACCAAGACGACGAATTTTAGCAAGAACTTACATTAAGAGACAAGTAGAAAATCTGGGTTTTGTAAAGAAGTGGGTGTTAAATAAAGATTTGGTTGATTTTTTAGGTTTTAGGTCTTTCAAGAACGGAAAATTTTGCAGCAGATGTGGAGAGTGCGCGGCTGGGTACGAGGTGTGTGCGCGTTTACAACATGAGTTTCAGTTTTAAGGAGATTTGTTGGGTTTTGTTTTTGTGGCCCAGATAAGAATCTCGATTTTGCAATGTGGTCCTTGTTTTGACAAGATGACGAAAATAACCCTAGCTGGGTTGGGTTGGGTTATGACTTATAATGGGCTAGTCCACTGAAGTACACTGTTAAAGAAAAAGTAAAGTGTAACTACTCGGTAATTTTAGAGTGTGGAGAAATATTTATTTTATATTTTTGTTTTTTAATTTTAAAAAATTCTGTATTTGAAATACTTCTCTCCTAAATTGCTTAGAGATGTACTTATTTTTTTCTCCTAAAAAAAAACATTTATCTTTTTTGTATACATATTTTTTTTGTGTTGAGAGATTAATTAAACGCAAATTGAAAGGTGAAAATTTGGAAGCAATAAGCCTAAAATTCTGTTTTGCAAATGACATGCCATTCAATTTATCCTGAAAGAAAATGCTTCAAATAAAAACTATGTATATTTGCAAGAAATGTCTTGTCCATATGTTTCTTGATAAGATCATTAATCAGGTTGGAAGTTGGATTAAAAAAATATAAAAAAAATATTTAGATGTTGTTAAATGTTTTTAATCAAAAAAAGTTTTAAATTGTGTGGTGACTAACTTGAAAATACTCCATTAATCTAGCGAGTCTAAAGACAACTCAAATAATCTATAAAAACATAGTTTAAGTTAAAATAAATATTCAAGATGATATTTTTTATATAATTGTTAAGACAATAATATATTGATTTGATTTGGATCAACATAGATTAACCTACCAATCTGCATGTCGAATCATGAAACTATGATAATCATATAGAAAATAAATTAAAAACAATTATGAAACTCAATTTTCAATAAACTTAATTTTCAATAAAGTCAATGTTGAAGGATGAAATTAAAAAAAAATCAATTAAAAAAATAACCCAAAAAAATGATTCAGGTCAACCTAAATTAACTTATCAAACTTGCGACTCAAGTCATGAGATCGAGATAACCCAATAAAAAATAAATTAGAACAAATTATGATACTCAATTTCCAATAAATCTAATATTGAAAAGATAAAATTGAAAAAAAATCAATAAAAAAATTACAAAAAAGGATT
>Ga0325400_1001804_pt1 | contig 18072 bp, 11 predicted proteins | sample PopdelMetagenome_2_FD_205662 | JGI IMG/M metagenome (GOLD analysis project Ga0325400, IMG submission 205662) | Populus deltoides microbial communities from Bellville, Georgia, United States - Xylem-PdKOR-R1 | ecosystem: Host-associated > Plants > Phyllosphere > Stem > Wood/Secondary xylem... | reverse complement strand
AGAAGAAGAAGAAGAAGAAGAAGAAGAAGAATAATCTTGTAACATTTGTAAAGATGTTTCCTAGTGTTCTTCATATTCAATTTTGCTTTCTTTTTCATTTAGACAACAGTCTCTCCCACCCAGCTCAAGTTTTTATTTCACGGCCCGTTTTACATCCAAAAAATATCTCCTCTTTCACTTTGCTGTGCAGGGTTTTTGGGACTCTGTATTACTGAAGTACTTTACCTCTCTTAGATTGTTATTACCTCTGTTTGACTTGGTGGTTGAAGCCTATAAATCCATGTTGTCCATTCAGATTATGGATATCTTGTTTTTTTTCTTTTATGTAATATTCCTGTTTGATTAATGTTTTTACTTATGATGATGTCTTTTTCAGAATACAATGCATTTGCAATTTTTCATAAATTGGAAACAGTTCCTCATGTTCTGTCAAATGAACACATTTTCCTGCTAGATCTTCCAATTGTTTGAACCATCTTTATATGTGACTTTTGTTGGTGAAAAATAGTTGTAAAGACACAAAACACACTGAAATTTATTAATGGTCAATCATGAATAATAGCCTCGATTATTTTGGGATTAAGGCTTTTTTGTTGCCGTCAGTCATAAATTCTCATGTCACTCAATGGCTGATAGTTTTTTGACAGCTATCTTTCTTAAAAAGATAAACCTATTCCATGTGTTCTCTACTTCTATGCTCTAGCTTGCAATTGATTCATACAGTGGAGCATTTCTTGTCTTCTCTGCAGATAGACTGAACCTTAGAATGGCTAGCGAGTACAAGTATCTTAACCAGAGTGAGTGCTTGGTAGTTGATGGTGTTGATGATGGCATGGAGTTTCATAAGCTCGTGGTAATTCAAATAATTATGTGTTAGTGTTGCTGTTTTTGAAGTCTGCCATCACTTCATTTGTATTATGGTCACAAGCATCCATCATTCTTTTTTCTCATCTCCCCAGGATGCCTTGGACATAGTTCAAATTTGCAAAGATGATCAAGAGCAGGCATTTGCAATGCTTGCTGCAGTATTATGGCTTGGAAACATATCGTTTCAAGTAATTGACAATGGAAATCATGTAGAGGTTCTCGCTAATGAAGGTAAGATTGATATCATTTTGAGTAAATTGAATTGCCAGCTCTCAGTACTTGCCAATAGCAGATAACACCTTAATTTCTCTCATTTCACCATAAATGGAAGTGGGATTTTTTTTACTTGATTAGCATGTCTTGATTCATCATAAAAAAAGGCATAAGTATGACTCTCCTCAGAAGACTAGTTGAATCTGTTATTATTTTAAGAGTTTGTGTCCACCTACTACTTACATGAAGAATATTTTCATGGAAAGGGATGGAGTGATAAATCTGGTCCTAGATTTCCAATGGTACTTTGGATGAGCATAATCGTATGTGCAATTGGATCCTAAGAGTTATCATGCTGAAATAGTATTTGCATGATCAATAACATATGGAATGTGTTTGTATGTGTGCTGATATGAGAATTCAGATGAATGAGTGAAACAGCTCATTGTGATTAAAAATTGATCTTCAAACATGTGCACTGCATGAGGCAATGCTATATTCATGACATGATATCACTTTTATATCATGATGCTTTTTCTGAAATAAGACTGATTCCATTTCTTTTCCTTTTGGCAGCTGTAGAAAATGCTGCCAGGCTAATAAATTGCAGTGCCCAGGACCTGGTGTTAGCTCTATCAACCCATAAAATCCAAGCTGGAAAGGATTTTATTGCTAAAAAATTGACAATGCAAAAGGTGTGTTTAGATCTTGATTTGAAAATAAAGTTACCCCTGCATTACTCCAACATTGCTGTATATTTACCTAACGATACACATTGATTTAAAAGGCTCCGTATCATCTTCTTCACAGGCTATTGATAGAAGAGATGCATTGGCAAAGTTTATCTATGCCAGGTTGTTTGAGTGGCTTGTGGTACAAATAAACAAGTCAGTTGAAATGGGTGAGCTGAGTACTGGGAGATCCATAAGTATCCTTGATGTCTATGGTTTTGAGTCATTTAAGGTATATAGATTGTATCTATCTGTTTGGTGATCTTTTAGTGCTCTAAACTTGTGTCCCTGATGATATCGTCTTTGCATTTTCAGAATAATAGGTTCGAGCAATTCTGTATAAATTATGCGAATGAGAGGCTGCAACAACATTTCAACCGGCATCTATTTAAACTTGAGCAGGAAGTAAGTATCTCATATCAAAGCAAATTCAACTTTAGGTTGTGCTGGTTATAATGGAAGGGGCCTTGGTGCAAAATGCTATGAATATGCTATTGTTTCATTAATGAACTCATTCTCTTTGTTTTTTCAGAGTCAGAATATTTTCGCATAATCTCAAATCAATGAAAATGAAATGAATATGCTTTGCTGTCTAGACACATTTTTGTAAGAGGGAGTTTTAAAAGCAAATTAAGGAGTATATGCCACCAAAATTGTTGGCCTCTCTCTTTCTGCTAAGTATTCTGCATGGCTGTAGGCATGAAACAAATATGACTTCTATGCAGATTATTGGAACTCCTTTGTTGAAGCATTTAAGTATGTAGTTAAATTTCTGTGCTAACTTGTAAGTTGCATATTAAAAATCTTGCGCATTAAGAAACTGTGGAAAGATTTACATTTCAGGTCAATGATGCTTTTATCACACCAACTAATTATCGCAAGCCATTCCCTCAATTTTCAAACATGCATTTTTTTTGTTCCTCTGATATAAAGTCTCATTGACATTTTGGCTGTATTTTTTTTCTTTCTCCTCCCAGGTTAAGAATTCTTGAAATGTTTATTCAAATTTGGTTGTTTTAGAAAGTCTCATTGACATTTCATTCATTAATTTGAAGGAGTATGAAGAGGATGGGATTAATTGGACTAAAGTTGATTTTGAAGATAACCAAGAGTGCTTGAATCTCTTTGAGAAGGTATTTCAACTGCTGCTTGTTTCTATGTCCTTCATGTGCACCTATAGATTTCTCCTTGGTGTATGTGAAACCAGAATGTTTGCCTTACACTTAAAGTGGTCACTCTTTAACTATTTTGGTTGTTTCAGAAACCTTTAGGGTTGCTATCTGTATTGGATGAGGAATCAAATATCCCTAATGCCACTGATTTGACCTTCGCCAATAAGCTTAAGCAATACTTCAATGATAATCCTTGCTTTAAAGGTGAAAGAGGGAGGGCTTTTGGTGTTTGTCATTATGCTGGAGAGGTGAGTTATATTTTACTTTTGATAAGTTATTATTTTTTGCACTGTTGAAATTTTCAAGCCAGATTGGCAACTGTAGTTCTATGAGGGTTTGTGCTTGTTCTTAGTACTAGAGTTGAAATTAATACATGTATAACAATTCATAATTTACTCGTGAAAAATCATACATGGTGACAACAATAACAAGAATTGACCACAGCAAAAGTTAATTGAAGTTACAAAAAGGAGGTCAGTAAATACACATCTAATATCATTGAAACTTTTCAATCCTTGAACTGTTCTTGATTGTGCAGATTTTTTTTATATCCACCTTTTCACCCTTTACTCATTTATGATTCATGGTTTAAATTTAAATATCAACAATTCTGGAAAAAAATGAAGTTCTATATGATGTGGGACAACTGAAAATGCAACATGTGATGTATATCTTCTTGGTATAGTTCTTTCTTCCAGAAATTTCTTTTGATTAAGTAGTTGATTATATAATTGGAAACAAGTATATTGAAGCATATAAAATCATGTTCAAGCAATTTTTGCAAATTTGGATCCGCCTGTAGAATAAAGCTACAATGATGAAACACTGTTGAGCTTTTATACCATCATTTTATTTGTGGTAGAATGGATGCCAAAAACTTAAAAAGCAAAATCTTGATGGCGCAACTCATTTGTTCTATATCCAAAATTTTAATGTTTGTTTACTTACATCTCAGCACCGAGATAGGTAATTTTTATAATTAAAATTGCTGTAAGATATTTATTTTTATAGAGGGTACTTTGTACTATATTTAGCAGATCTTTCTCTCTTTTGTTTGAGTAATGTCTCCAGTTGTTAGTTAAAATTACATTTGACTCTGATCTGTTGAAAATTTTATTCTTTCTCTGGGTTACTCGATTCATGCAGGGTTCTGAACATTTAAGTTGATAATATTTAAATAATTCACTAATATTTGGAATTTGATCAGGTTGTATATGATACCAATGGCTTTCTGGAAAAGAACCGTGATCCAATGCCCTCTGATTTCATCCATCTGCTATCATCAAGCGGTTGCCAATTACCAAAATCAGCTAGTCTATCCTGTGAATCTGGTGGATTGGAATCCTCAATGCAAAGTGTTGGTACAAAGTTCAAGGTAGATGAGGTTCTGTTCTGCACAACAACAATATCATGCGATTCTTGATGAATATAGAGTTTCTTCTTTGTTTTGGAAGTATGTAGAGGACAAAAATCTTCTGGTATTTTGAACACTTTACTGGTTGACTTTTGGTGCTCTTGAATTGATCACTGAAAATTAAAAACTGTATCCTTTGCTTGGGAAAAATAATTATTCTTCTGGCAATGGCATCCGACCATATTTTTTTTATCTGCATTCTTGCAATAATTTGTACTTTGCAAAATCTTGAGTGGTATTTTCTTCCTGTAGAGTCAACTCTTCAAACTAATGCACCAGTTGGAGAAAACAACTCCTCACTTCATCCGCTGCATAAAACCAAATGCTAAGCAGTTTCCAGACCAGTATGAAGATGATCTTGTCTCCCAGCAACTACGATGTTGTGGCGTTTTGGAAGTTGTGAGGATTTCAAGATATAGATATCCTACTCGAATGACACATCAAGAATTTGCGGGAAGGTACAATAAGATACAAATTTCTCAGTTCTCCAATAACTCCTCTTTTAAAGTTTATATTTCCTATCATAACCCCATATGTAATTTAGGTATGGTTTCCTGCTTATGGAGACAAATGTATCTTGGGATCCACTAAGCATGTCAGTTGCTATTCTCAAAAAATTTAATTTCCTCCCTGAAATGTATGAAGTTGGTTACACCAAAGTGTACCTTCGAATGGGCCAGGTATGTGCTGGTGTTATTTTCACTGTTGTTAATGTTTTGTTATTTCCTCAAATTTCTTAATGTTATGTTATATGTTATTTCTTTGAATATGTTGTTTATGGATTTTGTGTGCTTTGTTTAAATGTCCAGAAGTTGCAATTTATTCTTTTAGCACAGGCATTAGGGGTGCATTTTGCAAAATCTCGAGAGTTGTATTTAATCAATGGATTGTGTTAATATTACATAGCAACGGCTTGGTCTAGGAAAAAAAAGTTTTTAACAGAAAGTGTTTTATATATAATATATGAAAAAAATTTAATAACAAATAGTGGTGTGCAATGACCAAGTAAAAGTTTTGAGTGCATGGCTCTTTCCAGTGTTATTAATGCACTTGATGAGGAGCCTAAAATCTGATCAGAGCTCGTCAAGCTCTTCAACAGATCCCAAGCTTGAGCTACTTTTAGAATATTGATTTCTCAAGCTCTCAGATCTACTTTTGATGAGGTTCCCAGAGGGAATAAACCTCAACTTAGCTTGCTTTGTTTGTGCCTGGTGCAATATATTATGCTATATATGGATGACGTCATTGTACTGGTTAGCTTTGATTTCTGCAAAGATTGCTGTGCTTCTGGCCTTGGTTGGTTGTTTCTTTAATTACTGATTGCTTATATGTATTCCAGTGACGAGATTAGAATTGGCCTTGGTTGGTTGTTTCTTTAATTACTGATTGCTTATATGTATTCCAGTGACGAGATTATAATTTTTATCAGAAAAGGGAAAAAATGACATAAAAAAATTGTAAGTGGCTGGACAAGTAGGGTTTGTGGTGCTCATCTCTGCTCTTGCATGTAACTTTTCTGTGTACTATTACCTGGTGGTGTACAATCTATACTCCTGTGTACAATAGTAACACTGTTACCCAATTAAGACTAAAACATTGCTGAAGTCACACATAACATGACTGATGAATCTAATGCCTGATGAAGAGGTGTTTTATCCAGGAACCTGAACACATTAGTTTGATGCTATTTCTAGGAATTGATTTGAATGCAATTGTTTTTGCTTGTAGCAAGATTTTCATGTTTGATTGGTTCCCTGGCATATCATATTGTTGACTCACAGATTGGGAGATTGGAAGAGCAGAGAAAACAATTTCTGCTAGGTATTGTTGAGGTTCAAAAGTATTTCCGTGGTGGCCAGGCCCGTCGACATTTCCATGAACTCAAACAAGGAGTGGTGATATTACAATCATGTAATGCACATTTCCTTCTAGTTGTTTTCAGTGTCTCATCTGGTATTTTTATTATTTGCTTTGTAGTCTTGTTATTGTCTAATTTTCTGGACAGCTTTTGCTTTGCACCATACTAATACAAATTGAATTTTCTGTTTTTTGGAGTGTTTTGTCCTTGGTGATCACATGTGTTTTTGCTATATGACAACAAAATCAGTTGTTTTGGCCACTCTTAGCATAGTCTGTTCCTTTGGGATGGATGCTGAGGGACCTATTAATGATTAGGTCAGTATTTTGATTTAGATTACTATTGAAATGCAGTCATCCGTGGTGAAAACATGAGAAGGAAATACAATCACATGATAAAGAGGCACACAGCTAATGCTCCTCTAGCAGTTGATGAAGTTGATGATCAGCTAGTGGCAGCTTTGTATTTACAATCTGGTAAATGTTCTGTTGTTTATTGACCAATTTTCACTTTCTTTCCTAGTAGATATATGAGGGTGTTTGAATGTGAGATGGCTTGTGCTTTTTTGAGTACAAAGCATGTTTTTATAGCTTTTAGAGGTGTGGTTTGTGCTTAAAAGGTATTGTACCTTTGACAAAAAGCCACTACACCTCCAAGCCAAACACACATATAATATTCTCACCTTTTGTTTCTGCAGTAATCCGTGGGTGGTTGGCTCGAAAGCAGTTCAACAGTATGCATAAAATGAAGCTGTTAACTCATGAGAATTCAAATTCCAAAAGAAAACCGGGCAAGAAGATTTCAGAAGTGAAGGTACACATTGGTGTAGTTATTACGTTTCAACTTGATTTATTCTTCATTTTTCCCATCTGTTGAAATGTTTTGGTGGTCACTAGCTTTCCCAATATAACATACAGAAGTCATGCATTTGGTTTTTTGTGTACGCACGTGCAGTTTTAAGTGCTTGGTATGGATGGCTGGCTCATTTGTTGAATTTCCAAATACATCCTTCTTTCTAGCAGTATAGTGTTTTTATTTATTTATTGTTTTATATAGATCTCTAGGTATTTTACCTTGTTACGTCTTTCTGTCAACTTTAGTTATTTTACCTTTTCCTTATCATGTCTTTCAGTCTACTTGTGATGTTTCTTCTGGAATTTTGATATTCAATTAAACAATCTTCACAATAAAATAAACACATTTACTGTCTATGATCCATAAACACATTTACTGTCTATGATCGGTGAACTATAATGCAATTTTAATCAACCAATGGGATGACATTTTTTTAAGAACTGCAACATTTTAGGCAAGTGTTAATCCTAGGCCATGCCTTTTTGAACCCCTGTACTTTGGGTATAACATTGGTGAAATTATGTTTTTCAATTCCTGTTATGATGAGATTTCATGTATGCTCTGTTTACATGTGTGGCATTTAGAAGGGCCTTTTTTTCCTGTGTTTTTTTCTATGCATATCAAGCATCTCTGAAGTGTTAAGAAGCTGATTTCGGCTGCTTGTGCAGGTCATACCACAAGAGCAGGTTGACATTCAGGCTTCAATTTTAGCTGAGCTCCAAAAAAGGGTTGTTAAAGCAGAAGTAACAGTTGCACAAAAGGAGGAGGAAAATGCTGCACTGAAAGATCAATTGCAACAGAATGAGAAAAGATGGTTGGATTATGAGGCAAAGATGAAAGCAATGGAAGAGATGTGGCAAGTGCAAATGGCATCATTGCAAGTGAGTTTCCATGTTAATAGTATAAGCGTAACTAAGTGCATGCATCATATGCTTTATTGTGGTATGTATAACAGGAGCTTAAAAAACAGTTTAAGAACTGTGGAGAAATTAATTATAAGTTATGGCTTTTATATTGAACTGTCGTTGTGTTTCACTAGATATGGACTAGGTAGTGTTAGATTGTCAATCGAAACTGGTTTGAACATGTCCTTGTCCATATTAGGCATGTTGGCTGTCCATGATGATCTGCTAAATAAGCAAGGGACTGCCAATGATCATTAGCTTTAGCTGGTTTAGTCCCACTATAGAACCATGAAAGGTTGAGGAAATGTAAACTGTATGATCACGTTCTTGAAGTGAGCTGTGTCTTCAATCTTGAAATGTTGATTGAATAACTTCTCATTGAAAACCAAGTGAAGTTGAGAAGGCTACTTCAATAAATATCTTCTGATGAATGATTCAATGGCTGAAGTGTTAAAAGTTTGTTGGTGATTGGGCTCAGGCTCAGGTCCATGTCTTCAAAGGAGATCAAAACCTTTCTTCTATTTTGTTACTGATCCTCCCCACTGTGATCCATCTCAAAGCCAAGAGTTGAGAATTTTTTTTTTGTATGTGAGAAGCAATTTCTTATGGTTGCTGCTGTCAAAAGCTTCAAATGCAATATGTAGAAGTAAAAATGCTGATCTCTTATTAATATGTCTGCACAAAAACACACAAGCCTGGCAGGCACCCATAAAAGGGTGAGATATACCTCATTAGTCATTACCTGACGAGAGATTCTGTGAATCTGTTGCAGACGAGTCTTGCTGCAGCCAGAAAGAGTCTTGCAGCTGACAACACTGCAGGCCAACCTGGAAAACTGGATTCTTCTACATCACCTCACTATTATGATTCTGAAGATTATGTTTCTACGGAATCTCGAACTCCTGGTGGGAACACTCCCAACATATTTGCGAATACCTTCCCTGATTTAAGAGCAGTGAGAGAGAATAATGGTCCTGTGCATGCAGTCAGCAATCTTACAAAGGAATTTGAGCAGCAGAAACAAAATTTTGACGACAATGTCAAAGCATTAGTTGAGGTAAGGGCTGGACAATCAGCTTCCAACATGAATCCGGATGAAGAGCTTCGAAGATTGAAACTAGGGTTTGAGACATGGAAGAAAGACTATAAGGTTAGATTACGGGAGACAAAGGCAAGGCTTCACAAACTTGGGCATGGAGAAGTTGATAGAAATCATCGGAAATGGTGGAGGAGATAGGCACAAGAGTATCAAAATGATCCAGTTTATAATTTGATCATATTTGGTGGAGAAAGTTGAAGAGAGTACTCAAAGCAGCAATTGAGGAGCAAACAGTGCTTCCAAGAAGCTTCTTCGTTTCCAATTCTGGATGTGTTGCTTTAATTCTAGCTATGGAAACAGCAATTGGTGTTTATATTTCGTGAGGATAGTGTAGTTGGGGAAATTGTATGTCTACCAATTTTTGTTGCATGGTGGAAGGATTGATGGTCATGTGAATAGCTAGCTGGGTTTGTTCCAGCCCCAGTTTCTTTTTTTATAGTTTAGGTTAGTTGTATATCTTTTTATAATAGATGTAAGGACGAACTTGGTAGTACCAAAGTGTGAAATATGGAATGAAAGTAATTTTTTTCCCCCTTGGAAGCATCATCACAGTTCTGTTCTACTTGCTGTCGTTGTTTTGTTCGTACAAATACAAAGTTAATGTTTGGTAGATTCATTACTTGAATCGCTCAATGATAAACACTGTTTCCCATGTTTATTCTTATTCTCTTGAATACCAATCATGGCTCTTTCTTCTTTGTTTTTTCGTCAGCGTTCCGAATATTTGATACAATAGCGTAGCAGGAAGGTTTGTATAGCGCATGCCATGCCTCTAGGTTCATCTTGTAAAGAAAACATTAAACCCTTAACACAACAATTTACACCGGATCACACAACGAAACAGATTGTACAATTTACTCTGGATCCCAACGACAAAATCTTCAAATCTAGAAATACAGTAACCACGACAATCCTGGCAAGATCTTTCCATTCGAATCCGAGAAAGTAAATGTTAATTTATGACCCAGGCACAAACTTGGTGGCGTAGACCCAGGCGTTGTTGGCAACTGGGTTGTCAAGGTGGTCCAAGAGGTTCTCCAGGGGACCTTTTCCAGTAACAATAGCCTGAACAAAGAATCCAAACATGGAGAACATAGCTAGCCGGCCATTCTTGATTTCCTTCACCTTGAGCTCGGCAAATGTAGTTGGATCATCGGCCAGGCCAAGAGGGTCGAAGTATTGGCCACCAGGGTAAAGGTCATTACCCTCTCCTACTCCAGGGAGACCATTGATGCGGAATCCCTCAACAAGGCCCATGAGGACAACTTGGAATCCAAGGACAGCAAGGATGCTTTGGGCATGGACAAGGTTGGGGTTGCCCAGGTAGTCCAAGCCACCTTCTGAGAAGATTTGAGCTCCAGCTTTGAACCAAACTGGTTCCTTGAAGTCTATCTTAACCCATTTCTCAAGGACTTCTGGGGTGATGCAACCTAGTGCTCCTAGCATAGCCCATCTGCCATGGATGACCTAAAAAATTGCGCTACAGTTTAGGGGAGCCACCAGCCCATCAATCCTTTATCCATTCGTAAAATATGTCTATGAATGCTTCGCAATATCACATATTGTACTGGGTGAGTAAAATTTAAGTCACATTTTATATCAAATTCCATTCCATAAATGATTTTTCTAAGGTTATTATTCATCATAGAGAAACTAGTCATGATTCTTGTGACAAAAAGGTTACCTCAAGAGCTCTGTTCTTAGCAAAGGCCTCAGGATCAGCTGATAAACCAGCAGTGTCCCATCCATAGTCACCAGGGAATTCTCCAGTCAGGTATGAAGGAGTCTGAGCTGAAAAAGGTCCCAAGTACTTCACTCTGTCAGGTCCATACCACAACTCATTACCCTATCCAAAATGAACTTAAATATATTAGCCCCCATCCAAAAAAAAAACTAGAGAAGAGAGAGATAAACCTACCATGATGTATTTGCCATTTCCCATGGAGACAACATCTCTAAGAGGGTTTGCATTTGAACCCTTTTTGCCAAGAAATGGGGTTGGTCTTGCAATGGTGCTTGAGCTAGCAAGAGATGCCATTGTCTTCCAGACAATCCTTACTGTTTTTCCCTGGGTTAGAACTTATTGATCTCTCTTGAAGAGCAGAAAATTGTAGTCTGGAAGCGTGTAGAAAGGAAGTGTTAAGCTTATATGTGAAGGAAAGCAAGAGAATCAGAAGAACGAGTGGTTAAGAATACAAGAGAGACAAGTGGTGGTGGGGATCTTTGAGGTTTAAATCAACCAATGAGGAGGCTGCAAAGGATTTTAAAGTATCTCGAACTAATCTCCTTCTATCCTCATATTATCTTGTATGTACTTCATATTATTTTTTGGCCCTGAAAAATCTTTTGCAACATTGCAACTACAATTCCTAGTTCGCATAGTCGCCATGCCCTGTTTGGAATTTTGATCCAATTAAAAGCTTGGGTTACTGGGTTTGATAAGTTATTACATCAATTTAGATTAATTATTTTTATTTTTTTAATTTGATGAAAGTTAATTTAAACTAGTCTTATTTGAACTTAGATTTATAGAAGTTTGAACCTTTTTTTTTTAATGAAATTATTCAAGTTTCGTAAATTATAAGTTTGATGGGTTAATTCGAGTTTTTTTTTCTTATTAATATTTTTCAAATTCATTATTCAACATTAAGTTGATTGAAAATTAGACTTTCTAATTGTTTTGGTTGATTTTTATGAGGTCATCCCTGTATTATGACTCGGGTCATGAGTTTGGCTAGTTAACTCGGGTTGACTTGAATTATTTTTTATGTTTTTTTAAATTTTATCTTTCAACACTGAGTTGATTAAGAATTAGGCTATATAATTTATTTCAATTAGCTTTTTATTAAGTTATCCAAGTCTCATAACCTATATCATGGGTTTGACTTGTGAATCCGGGTTGACCATGATCATTTTTTATTATTTTTTTAGTTGATTTTTTTTAATTTTATCATTTAACATTAGGTTTATTTGAAATTGAGTTTCATAATTTGTCTTGATTTATTTTCTGCGAAGTTATTATGATCTCATGACCTGGCATGCAAATTAACCCAGGTTAATCCAAATTGATCAATTATGTTTTTGTCTTTATATTTAATAAAACAATCTCATCTTGAATATTTATTTTGGATTGAACTTTGTTTTTAATAGTCATCTAAGTTGCTTTTAGAGCCACCAAGTTGAACGAGTCACATCAGATCATTTCATACATGATTTTAATTTCTTTCTAGGAGTAAAAAATATTAACAACTCTTTGACTTTTTTTTCTCATGTTAAAAAGAAAAATATGATGTAACCTGCAACGTAGCACATATTATAGATCTAGATAACATATACTAAAACAACTTGGATTTTCACTTTAGGAATGTATATTGAAAACTAATCATTTTTTCACTTTGATCCTTAAAAAATTTTATGACTTTTTTTTTTAATTTCTAACTTTTTTTTTAACTTCATCCCCCAACATTGGTTTTATTAGGTATAAAACTTTATAATTATTTCAATTTGTTTTCTATAGAATTATCTTGGTCTCATGACTCAGGTTATGAGTTTTGCAGGTTAGCCGTGTTGACCCGGGTCAATTTTTTTTATCTATTTTTTAATATGTTTTTTTTTCAATTTTATCTTTCAACAATGAGTTGATTAAGAATCAAACTTTATAATTTTTTTCGATTAGTTTTCTATGGAGTTATCTCGGTTTCATGATCTGAATCACAAGTTTTATGAGTTATTTGTGTTGACTCAGGTCATTTTTTGGTTCATTTTTTTAATTATTATTTTTTTCAAATTCACCTTTCAATATTGGGTTGATTGGTAATCATACTTTACAATCTTTTTTGATTTTTTTTTGTATGAAGTTATCTCAGTCTTATAACTTGAGTCGCAAGTTTTGCAAGTTAGCTATCTTGACTCGAGTTATTTTTTTGTCCACCTTTTATTTTATTTTTTTCAATTTCATCTTTTAACATTACTTTATAATGTTTTTTGATTCATTTTCTATGAAGTTATTCTGATATTCTAACCTAATTTTTGCAGGTTAGGTTAACTCGGGTTAATTTAGGTTATTTGTTTTTTTATTTTTTTGTTTTTTCATTTAGACCTTCAAAATTGGGTTGATTGAGAATTAGAATTTATAATTTTAATTATTTTATTTTTATAGAATTATCATGGTCTTATGACCCGAGTCATTAGTTAAGTCGGTTAACTCAAAGTTTTTTTAGTTGGATTTTTTTAAAAAAATCTCATCCTTAAATACTAGGTTGATTGAGAATTAGGCTTTATAATTTGTTTTGGTTTGTATTCTATGAGGTTATCCCGATCTCATAACCCAGGTCACGGGTTTGGTCAGTTGATTTAAGTGTTTTTTGTGTTCTTTTTTTTTAATTTTACCTTTTAATATGGGGTTAATTGAGAATTAAGTTTTATAGTTTGTTTCAATTTTTTTTATAAGAGGTTTAACATGATTTTATAATCTATGCTTAACATGTTAACTCAAGTTGATCGATTTGTTTTTTTAATTGAATTTTATTTTTAATATTATATTGATTGGGAACTGAGTTTAATAAAAAAATTATTTATTTTTTATAAGGTTATTAGGGTTTCATAATCTGAATGATAGATTTGATAAGTTAAATTAAATTAATTTAATTTAAATCAATCTAAAATATTATCGTTTTAATATTAAAAAAAATACTATCAAGTTTAAAAAATAAAAATACTATCAAATTTATCATTTTTTTCTGTTAATTTTTGTTCATTCTTAAAAACCAACGTTCTATCCTCCCTGATCCTTATCAAACATGGTGATAAAGGATAGAACAGGGAGGGAAAAAAACATTTTAGAGAAAGGAGGAAGAACAGTATCGCAAAAAGTTCAAAGCATCGTCCGATGAATATTCTTTCTAATTCGTATGCTATCAATGTCTCCTGATTAGTCCTTCATGTGACAAAAGAAACCAGCGCGAGAGGCTAGCTTTTATTCCTCCACTTCAATATTTCAAAATTTCCCAACGGTCGAATTACTTGCCCCGTAAAAACCAGACTATTACCTTCCTCACATAGCAGATCTCGACCGTAAATTTTGGTATACCGCAACTAGTCCATCAATCCAACGGTGTATGACTCACTCAAACAGAGATCAAAGGCACCTGTCTTGTCACGTAAAATAAAAACACAGTCGTTTTAAGGCTGTCCACAATGGGAATTTTGTTAAAAAACAAAAAAGTGGAGAGAGAGAAGCCGATTAGACTGGAAATGGAGAGTTGGGGTTCTTTTCAAGAATTCAATAAAGAAACACGAACACTGTGATTTTTTCTTTGAAGAGCTCTTCTTCATCACTTTCATCACTTAAAAAGAATCCGTAAATGGCTCTTGTAAATAACGCCAAGGATCACTGGGCATTTCTGGTAAATCTCTCCTCCTATTTTCTAAGGGATTTTTATGGGGTTTACGAGTCTTTTTCTTCTCTTTGACAGGTTTTGATTGAAATTTTGAGGATTTTTGCCCCTTGAATTTGGTATCTTGGTAGTATCTCTGATAATGATATAGCAGATCTTTTATTTCTTGTATATTTTTAATCTTTGGAACTTTATTTTCATTTTTCATTTTTTAGTGGATTTTTTTTTCAATTTGATTTCTAGTAAATTTTTTTCTTGGTTTTTAGATTTCATGTGGAAAATTTTTTACAATATATATAATGTTGATTTTGGACTTAGCTGACTCAACTGAATTGATTTGAGTATAATTTAGTGCAAACAATTACAGTTATTTAGTGTTTTTCCATCATTGGAATATCTTGCATTATATGGTTCGGAATTAAAATTATTGGATTTCTTTTCAGAATTTCTAGGCTCAGTTGATGCAAGTTTCGTTTCATTTTCACATGGTTTAATAGCCGCGGCTGTTTGTTTGCTAATGGTGGAGTTCATAATTTATCTGGATTTTAATGTATTCTGTTGGTACACTTTTTTTTATTTATTATTTTGTTATGCTTGTTGATCAACGTTTAGGAAGAAATTGAAGCACCAATGTGGGTGGATTTCACGATAGAAGAAAAGTCTAACTACCAAGATGTGTGAGTTCCTCACTTCCTCTCTATGTTATGAACTACCTTTAGAATTCCATGTTTTTTCAGAATTCGGTAAGAGAAATTCTGCATTTGTGATACCAATACGTTTCTTTTTTCCACATTGCAGAGATGATAAGTGGTTTCATACTAGCCATCCGTAAGCATCTTTATTTATATTTCTTTTTTCCATATTTAGCAGTGGGTTTTTGTTTGTGAAAATCTAAATTACAATAGTGATGTTCATTAACAACTAAAACAATATGATTACAGGTTCCACCAGTGTACTTCTCTCCGGTTAAAAGCTGCGTTTGCTCATGCTGGTGAGAGGAGTATGTCTTCAGATTTTGAGTTTAAGGGACCATCGTCCCCGAATATTCCTTCCTCTGTCTCAAGATCAAGGGGAAAACATTATGCAGGCAAGAAATGGGGAGGAGGTGAATGTGATCTTTCAATGAATAAGAAGCATCCAGTTAAGGTGTTAAATGATAAGTCTTCAAGGGTGAATTCAGAACCCAGTGATGAAATAAAACCCAAACTAAGCTTTGCAAATTCTAAAGGAACTTCTAGGTCAAAATTAAGTATGGTTTCTGGGAAGAGCTTCACTGGAAATGCTAAGAAAACTGATTTAAAAGCTAAATCCGGTCAAGGTGGTAGTGAAAGTAGTTTGAATTCTGGGATGGCTATGGTAAGTGATAGCAATACAAGTACTGTTACATTTGGGAGTGATCATCAAACACGGCAAGGGAACATGGAAGTATTAAGTCGAGGATTTGATCACACAAGTGGGCTTCTGTCTGCTGTGAGGAATGGTCTTAGGAAAAGCTTTGTTACAAGAAAAGCATCAAGGGTGGAGATTAATGATGAGAATAAACAATTAAGAGATCGCAAGTCTTCATCCAGCAAATCTAGTGTTGGATCGTCTTTGAACCCTGGTCATGATGTCAAGAGCTCAACACTTACATTGATGAGGAACAAAGAACAAACTCCAGATAGCAGAAATGTGGCAAGGATGACTGTAGCAGCAAGGAAGAAAACAAAAGATTCAAACATGTCCAAGACTTCTGATGTTCGGGTTAAGGAGAAGGTCTTTAATTCTAGGAAGGGAGCTATAAGTAATGTCTCAAAATCAGCTCCCCAAGAAGCTCTGAAATCAAAGGTTAGAATTAGAATCTGTACAAATTCAAGATATGTTGGTTACAAATTTTTTTTCCAAGTACAGAAACTTTTGGATATTTGACAAAGTATGTCCAAAATAATTTATTACATTCTATCTTAACACAGCAATAGACTGCCAAGATGAGTGATAATTTTTGTAGAACTTTTCATACATGACATCATAATGATGGGACAAGTTGAAATTGTTCTAAAATTCACAGGTTCAGAAGCAGACCCTCCGTGTAACAGCATTGGCCGAACATAGAGGTAACAAGCAACACTCGTTACCTGGTACTGCAAAATCTAGGGAGAAGGTAAGAGTTAGTAGGCTCAACAAAATGGTTGCCCCTGGAAAAGAGAATGTGACGGGAAAAATGTCCTTGAGCCAAAACTGCAGCAGCAGAGGGACTAAACTGAATGTGCCACAAAAGGGTGACAAAACGGTGTTAGTTTGACAAATGGTACAATTTGTTGATCATCAATTTTCTGTCCTCAACTTTGATTATTTTTTTCCTGAAAATTGCATAGTCGTCTACGGACATATGAGGTTCTTCAGCAATTCATGAGGAAATTCTTTCTCAGGGAGGATTTCTTATTGGAATTGCATGCAGAGCTTTTAGTCCTTAAGTTCTATTTCGCAAGCGGTAAGCGTGTCTTTCTGTCTGAAGGAATGGAATGTCTTTAAACAAGAACCGATGCAACATCCCTTTGAAGATGTCTCTGTTTTTCTGTCTGAAGATGTCTCTGTTGGATGGGTGTCATTTTTGTGGCTCTCTTTTGGTTATTATTTTTTTGGTACTATATGCAATAGTTTTATACAATCTGATTTTTCAACATACTATCTAGCAGGGAAAAATCAGCAGCCCAGGCAAGGGGAAGCCTCCAACAAATGCGATTCGGAGGGTCTACCTTCGATAAACAAGCATTGCAGGACAGTTTTTGTTTGTACATATATTGCCAACGTAGTCTCATTAACATAGAAACGTGGAATTTCATTCAAGCTTTACCAGATTCAGAGGCAAATTTTGTTATCATGCCTTTCTACTGGCCATGCCTGTGGCTTACTTTCGTACAAGTGCTCCTTTATCTCAGGCTTTGTTATTTGAGCATATACGAATTGGTGGTCTCTCTTCCTTGCTTCAAGTTCAACTAACAAGTACGGAAATTATTGGTCATGTTGACAATGTGATATCCAGTTTTTTGACACCTGCGTCAATCAAATTGATTTTTATTAAACGAATTGATGTTGTTATCTTGCAGTTTAATAGATGGTGATTAGCCGCATTTTTTTAGCAGATAACTCTTTTAACAGGGTTTGAACTTCTGTAATCCACCAAGCTGTGTCATTACAGTAATCTTGCAATTAAATCAAGTAGCCCCTCTATTTCTAACATAAATTTGGAACGCACCAAGCTGTGTCCAAAGTTCTACGTTTAGGGGTATTATCAGGAGAACATTCAGTGCATTTAGTTCACCTCTCTTCCTCCTGCAAAGAAAATTAAGCCAGCAACCCAAAAAAATAAAATTTCAATAGGATTGGAAAGAAAATACCTGATGAGGAGAACTCCGTAATGGTTTTTCTATGCATCAGTGTTTGCTGTTGTTAATTTCTCAGAGCCCTTCATCATATTCACATGTTTCATCCTTGTACAATATTTTCTGTTTTTTAGGTATGTTGTTTTAGACTACAGTGTTTTGCTGAATGGTTCTTGATAGTGTATTATTGCTACATCCTT
>Ga0325400_1001803_pt1 | contig 18074 bp, 20 predicted proteins | sample PopdelMetagenome_2_FD_205662 | JGI IMG/M metagenome (GOLD analysis project Ga0325400, IMG submission 205662) | Populus deltoides microbial communities from Bellville, Georgia, United States - Xylem-PdKOR-R1 | ecosystem: Host-associated > Plants > Phyllosphere > Stem > Wood/Secondary xylem... | reverse complement strand
AATTTCAACTTCAAGAATAGTGTTTAGTTAGTGTATAGGAGATAAAAAAAAAATATTTAGATAACAAATATAAAAGAGATATGCCTCTTTGTTACAAAAATTTTACTCTAAAATTGTTTAAGAGATAATTTATATATTTGTCTCTCTTTTTTATTCTAAAATGTTAATTAATCACAATTCAATCCACCTTGTGTTAACCTACCCAACATGTATTCCGAGTCTTGAGAGATAAGAACTTTGATCTGGGAACAGATACATGCACAACTATATTTACGTGATAGAGGAGCCTTTTATCTTTGGCTTATCATCCCCCCTCAAGTGAAAAGGTCTGGGAACTATACAAAGCTGAGTTTTGAGAGATAAGAACTTTGAACTTGTGAGATGCTTTGTTAACAGATCAACATGTTGCTCTTTAGTAAGGATGAACTGCAACTGAATCTTGCCTCCGGTAACTTGATCATGGATGAAATGAAGATTGATTTCTATGTGTTTCGTTCTAGCATGAAACATAGGATTCTTTGCCATATGATAAGCACTGATATTATCATACCAGAGAAGAGGAATGGCAGGAATGGATACACAGAGTTCTTGCAGCAGGGCTTGCATCCAAATCATTTCAGCTGTAGCAAAAGCAAGACCACGATATTCTGACTCAGCACTGCTACGTGATACCACCTTTTGTTTGGATGATGACCATGAGACTAAGTTGCCCCCTAGATAAACCAGATAGCCATTGGTACTGCATCTATCATCAGGTTGACCTCCCCAATTAGCATTAGTGAATCCTTCCAGTGTCAAGTGACTGGAAGGACTCAACAATAACCCATAATACATAGTCCCCTTGAGATAACGAAGAATTCGTTTTATAGACAGCCAGTGTGCAGAAGTGGGTTGTTGCATGAATTGACACGTCTTGTTAACAGCAAAAGCAATGCCAGGCCTGGTCATTGTAAGATACTGAAGGGCCCCCACTACACTCCAATATTGAGTAACATCTAACAGAGGATCACCATCAAACTTGGATAAGTTCTGCCTAACAACACCAGGTATGTGTGCTGGTTTGGTATTAAGCATGGTAGTTCAATGGAGAAGATTATAAACATATTTGCTTTGACTGAGAGTCATAGAGCCTTCATGATAAGAAACCTTAATTCCAAGAAAGTAGGATAGCTTTCCCAAATCTCTCAATGCAAAGACAGAATTAAGCTTAGCAATGAGGGAAGAGATTTGTGTGGATGAACTGCCAGTGAGGATGATACCATCAACATAGATAAGAACAATGAGTTGAGGTTTTACCAAAGTAGATAAATATGGAACTATCAGTTTTGGAACTACTGAATCCCCATTGTAGAAAAGCAGAACTCAGACATGAAACCACGCTCGTGGGGCTTGTTTCAGACCATATAAAGTTTTGTTCAATCTACACACTTTGGTAGGAAATGTAGTGTCCATGTAGCCAGGAGGCTGAGTCATGTAAACCTGCTCCTGAAGTTCACCATTTAGGAACGCATTGTGCACATCAAGTTGGTGCAGTTCCCACTTAAAACTAAAGCAATAGTCAAGATAATTCTAATAGTGGCAGCTTTAACAACATGGCTAAAAGTTTCAAAATAATCAAGACCATGAGTTTGATTATACCCTTTAGCCACAAGCCTAACTTTATACCTGTCTATGCTCCAATCAGACTTGTGTTTCAGCTTATACACTCAGTTACAGCCAATTATATTAACATATGAAGGCTATTGGACAAGATCCCAAGTTTGATTGCGATGTAATGCAGCCATCTCCAAATCCATAGCTTGAATCCAATTTGGATCATTAAGAGCTTGTTTGAGAGTGGAAGGTTCTGAGACTTTTACAGCAGAGAGATCAAAAATTGGCTTTTTCTTAGTGATACCACGCATCAATCTTGTTGTCATGCGTGGAATTAGGAAAGAAGACTGAGTGGGAGCAGAAGCCATTACTAGATCCTTGATTGAAAAGCTGTGATACCAAGATAGAACTTGATAAAATTGAGAAAGCAAAACTCTGCTTCTCTTCCTTTTTTCTTATCTTATTTATAGGGAAGCTACTAGACACACACACACACACACACTACGTAGCACGACTGTTGTAACTGAATGTCAGTTACTAGTTACAGCTGTTGTAACTGAATATCTGTAATAACTGAAAGTCAATTATAATAGATATATGCACAATTATATTTACATGACAGAGGAGCCTTTTATCTTTGGCTTATCACAGGGTTTAATAATTTTGTATAAATCTACTCTTGGCTCGAGAAACTCACAATGAAATTTATTTTATATATGTACAAACCCTACAAATATGAACTACTCCATTAATTTTTACATCAAGAATACTTAATTTGTTGCAACAAAGTTGTGAGAAAATCGTTCAAGTTGAGATTTGAGCAAGTCTCCAAGAGAGAAATGATGCCTTTCATGTGAGCTAATATTTGTTCTTCTCGTTTTGTTATCATTCTTGACTTCAAGATCAATTAGACCCATTTCTTTCTTCATTGACTTGATGAATCCCATATCAACTTCATTCCCTGAGACGTCTCTTACATAGAAAGCGTTCACTGAGTTCTTTCCTTTTGTTGCTATATCTGCTCGAACGACCGCAAGTCCGTTTTCTCGGAGAACCCTAGTTATGTCCGATAGTAGCCCTACTCTATTTTCTGCGCATAACTTCAGCCAAACACCCTGACACAAGTAGGAAAATCAATATGAAAATTATGTGATGATGATGATGATCGATAGATAGATATTATGGATCAGATCCGAGTGAAAATTTTTTGTTTTAACAAGAGCTCACGGTACCTCACAAACCCGACGCTCTATGGCAGCCTCTAGGCATTTTATTACCCGTTGTTTCTCACTTTCTGTGTTAAGTGGATATCCATCGTCATGTCGAATAAAGTATTCCTGTATCAACAAATATTGTGGTTAATTAGTCATTGAGAAAAGATTGTGGCATATATAGGTCATGTTCAACAGTATTAGGATGTTCATATGTTAGAACTTACTTGAAATGCACGGCCATCATGAGAGGCAACTGAAGCATGGAAAATCACATATTGCATGTCAGTTAGTGTGCATACGATATCGAACATGAGCCTTGGCCGATCCTTGCACTCTATGCTAACAATTGAATACCCTTTTTGGTCACAATTCTCGATCGAAACAGCCATCTTCGTCCCTCTTTCGGTGATATTCATTTCGGATGAGCTTCTAGGCCCATCAAAATCCCTTACTGAAAGCATGAGTTGATGCAACCTCCTTTCTACGTTGGTCATGGTGCCTTCCCCTCCAAGAAATCCCCCGGTTTTCACTTCTCGATTCTTGATTTGGAATGGTCCAGTACTAATGCTTGGCTCCATGTCGGCACGGAGCACTGTGATTAGATGATCCTCGATGGAGGCTAAGCGGTGGGGGTCTTCGATTGGGGTGTGAGAGGATTGATCGGAAATGTACGCGACACAAGCTAAGCAAGCATTGTGGCTCCAAGCATGGGCTTCCACAATGTTGCAGTGAAGATCTGCCAAGGTAGCTGATATCTCGGAGAAGAGCCCAGGCCTATCGGTTCCTGACATTTCAATGGCCGTATGCTCGCTTGAATGGTCGGCTTTGGAAACATTGTTGGTATATGCTCTTGCTTTAGGGGGACTTGGGGTACTCTCCCTTGTTGTTCCTATAGCCTGTAAGAAGTTTTTAGGTCGAGTGGCTCTTCGTTAATGACAATTACAACGACGCTAATCACGCTAGCTTGATGAAAGACTACATTAATTACCTGCTGGATACAGTTAATAACATTTTGATCTCTAAGTTTCTTGCCTTGCTCATCTTGTACATGAAAAACTGCAAGATCAATGCACAAACCAATTGTTCTTCAACAAGGCTTGATAAGACCCAACAAAATGTTGTAAATAGAATGCAAGCAAATCCACAAAATACCCTACCATCCATGAACCACTCGGCATCAGAGGAAATATAGCTTTTTGAGATGAAGAGATTCAAATCTGTCATAACTTGCACAACCTCCAGGAGGAGGCCCTGCTTATTTACGCTATCCACCTTCACTACCGTGCAATCTTCCATGCTTTCATTGTCAATACAAACTCTACAACTGCAATGCAATGATGAACAACATAAGGTGGCTACATGAGCCTGCAGCTATGGATTACTATAGGCTTCTGTATTGAAAGGTAAATTACTTACGTGGGCCCGTATATCCTCTCAGACAGATTATCAAAATCAGGATCAAAGTAAGGCCAACAAACATTCTTCATTCTGCCAAAAGAAAGATCGAGAATGTAAGAACTAAAAGTCTCCGAGATCTTGGTTTTGTTTCTCCCTTTTACTAGCCTTTGAAAGACTTGTTGGTTCAGTGATGCAACATAAAGCTAGCAAATTGCTAAAAATAATCATAGTAACTGAAAGTTAAGGTAGGTACTCTTGGCTTAACAGCTCATCAATACAAGAAAACAGATGGTCCAAAAAAATCTACATTTTTCCAAGAAACTGAAGGTAAAAAGAAAAAAAAATAGTACAAGCTTGTGCTCAAATTGTAGGTGTTCTTTAATAAATCTATTATTTGTACAATGTGTTTTCATCAGTTCATTAAAAAAAATCTACTATCAATATTCAATCAAATATCAAACATCCATATTTTTTTAGTCAATTGAGTATAATTTATCCAGATTAAAAAAGATAGTACTTCAATTAAACTTGAAAAAAAATCATATTTTTTTTAGTCAATTGAGTATAATTCACAATTATGGTATATATATATATATATATATATCAAGAAGGTTCATGCAAAAACACATAACCAAATTCGAATGAGCTTGAAATTCAACCGGTTTCCATATTATCCCTCGTCAAAGGCCCTTCGGGTATGAAAAGAAATTATATGTTAGCCATGCATAAAATGTAGTTACAAAAGAAGAAATTGATCAGAGATTAAAGAGGACGTCAAGCATAGTAGCTTACATAGATATATATCGCAGTGGTACAGTGGCCCAGCTGATTATGAAGCAACAATGCCCAGAAGAGAGAGCAGAATCAAGAAGCTTTCAGCCTCTCTGTCGAAGAAGATCAATACAAGACGAATTATGCTCTACGTACGTACTCCAATATATGAGGGGAACGAGAGAGGGAAGAATGTTACTAGTTTGAGGTTTGTGAATGAAGTTTGATTAGCTTATATAGAATGTTAAATACTTGTGGAAGAAACTTATTGGAAGAAAAATCATAGAAAAGGGAACACGTACAAAAGTCAAATAATATTTATCGGCCACGTTTGTGTTGATTTCTTCCTCTTGAATGTCTTTGTCCTCATGTCTCACAATCATTTTCCCACATGCTTCCCTATGTTTTTGGCTTTCTTGGTGTGTGGATATACTAGTCAAATATCCCATGTTTATAAGAACAAGTAATTAGTGAAGAAAAATGCACCATCCTCTTTGATCTTCTCACTTAAACAATGGCCAAACACGTCTTTCAAATATGTGATCAGGAGGTGATTTAGGGCAAGATATGTGTCTGCGTGTATGGTAGCTAGCTAGCTAGCTAGCAGGTCCTGCCCAGTTTACACATGCAGCAGGAAAATTTTTGCTTTCAAGATATATATATCGTATCATTCTGTAAAAACACTTTTTATTTGAATCAATTCTCTAGTGTTGAATTTAAATAGAACGGATGAATTCATTTTATTTTTTATATTATTCTCATCGCTTTCATATTATTATTCTTTAAAAAGCTTTTTTTTAAAAAAAAAATTATAGATAAAAATGCAATTTTACAAGCATCATACATGACTTCCATTTAAGGAATTTGAGGGGTTGGTTAGGGTTTTAGAGAAATTATTATATGGACTTATTGATTATAAATAAAAATTTAATTATAAAAAACAAAATTAATCATATTATAAAGACTCATCGTACGTAACTGTTAACAATTTCTTATTATACATATTGGAGTCCATATATACCAACTAATACAAATTATTTTGGTTCAATGAACAAGATAAATGTAAAAACAATTCTAGGGTTTTTGAAGCTTAGATTTAAGAGGAAATCTTGAATTGTGCTTCTTGTATAGTGGATTGAACTTCAAGGACAGAAGTAACAAGTTCATGGAAATGACTCCACATGTGGGCTATTCACACCAAGAACAAAAAATTCTTGCCACGGTGAAAATTGCCTCTCACCTTCAACTGCTATATAACTTGTATGAATATGCTTCCGAGACTAATTGAAGCATTGAATTTTTTTAATTTTCTCTTTTTAGATACCAAGTTTGCTTACCTTATGTCTGAAAATGGACAAAGAAATGTCCAATTGCCTATCATCAAGCTCTCTATATATGTACGTACCGGTGCCAAATTTTAGGTTACATCAATGATCTTATCAGCTGTGATGCTGTAAGAACTCCCGTGTTGGAAAAACAGGTGCCTTAACTTCCAAAACGTGTTGATTTTCTTGCATGTCCCATCATGGTACGTTTGCAAAAAGGTCAAAGATAACATGGTTGGATCTATCCTATGATTAAGGATTAAGGATCGATGATGGTGATGATCTTATCTGGCTGAGTCGTCGTGTTGTAATTTCTTCTGATGGAAGGGAACATTGTGGTATGTATGGTCTTCTCTTGTTGAACGTGTTAGCTGAGGTGGAGATTTGGCTTTTGTTTTAAGATTTAATAATTAGAGGGTGTGTTTGAGTTAATTTTGATATATGGAGAGGATTGGTTCTTGACAAGTCTTCATTTTTTTCACCTAGAAAATGACTATTCATAATTTAGGGAGGGAACTATAGGTTTATCCTATTTTAAATTGCACCATTTGCATCGATCGATGAACGGAGGAACTTCTTTTTACCTGCCTGATTTAGCACATTCATTCTAGGGAAGATAGCATTTTATTATTGTTTTGGGATAAAAAAAAATATAAAAACAATAAAGACAAATCATGGTTGATTGAAATGATAAAGATAAAATATATAAATAAATTTATTCTTGAAATAATTTTAGAATGAATTTTTTACTTCCAAAACAAAAGATAAAGATAAGACATGTCTCTAAAAATAATAATTTTTATTCCTAAAATATTTTTATAAAAAAATTTTAATTTTAAAATTAACAATTTTAAAACGCAACCCAAGAAAAAACTTAAGTCAAATTGAAAAGGTCAACCAGAGTTAACCCAAAAAAAATTATATATATATATATATATCATTTAGCGTATATGAACAATCATTTTATTTTATACATCATTATCAAATATAATTTTATTTTTGTCTCTTAATATGTCTTGTTTCTTTTTTATCTTTATCTTCTATGTATCGAAATAGTAATCAAATATACAGTAAAGAAGACGTCAATAATGCACTTATACTGTCAAGTTGCATATAGTTTAAAACCATAGGGAATTCACGTGATGGAGACATGCGGGAAAGAGCATTTGATGGTTTATGGTCTTGATGAAATTTATGGCTATACACCGCGCTGTGAACACTGATTGATCAGTGTCCACCAACCAGGAAGCAACACAAGGATAGTGTTGTTTTCCCTCCATTTCTGCAGCTGATTCTTTTTTTCTTTTCTTTTTTATCCTTATGTGCAATTCAAAAATTCGAATCACTTCTGTTTTCAGAATTAAATTATAGTAAAGAATCGGTGCCAGTCAATTATCTTTGCTTCTATTTGATGCATCACGACATAATCATCACCCATCACCCAGGCTGGCTGGTGAAAAGAAAAGTTTTTTTTTTCACTAAAATGACAGCTTGAGCCCATCACTTGCGCCAGTGAACCCGGTCCTGTAACAATGCCTAACAACTAACTATGCTGAAGTTGTTGATGCATTCAAAATATTAGACTAGAGATCTGAGACCCAACAGCTTTACTTTGTGCCAAGATCGAACGTGTTCTAGCTCGCAACTGGACTGAAGTAGACACACTAAACCAGTTCATTATAGTCGAAACCAAGAGATTCCCGCCGAAGGCAATCACATGAACCAAGACAGGTCGAACTGAGAATCTCTGTAAACTGTGTCAGTGGACTCAAACGAACGAACCAGCCTCTGCCTATCAAAAGGGCTACCAGGAACACAACTTTACTTCTTGTCAAGTTATAGCCCGAGAATCAAACTGGTTTTTCAACTAATTGGACAGTCGAGCTATAACTTACTTTCAACATTAAAAAAGATGAGGAAAGGCTGTGTAATGAGATACGCTCATGATCGACAAAACTTTTCATGAGCCTTGCAATTAACTTTTATGAAAAGAAACAAAATAAGTATGGCATTTGCAACTGTTAGTCCTATTGGACTCACTTCCAAGCACTGCCCTCCCGTCCCTCTTTCATACGAGAGAGAGATGTGTTATTCACTTCTTTTTTTCCTTTTCAGAGTGTTCCAACAGTTCTACCAGTTAAAATGCCAAGAAGCAACTCGAAAAAGGAACATCCCTTCATATTGAGATTTCACCAGGCTGCATAAGGTGAACAACTGCGCCATCATTTGACATTATCAAACCTGTAATTGCGAAATTTATGTATGGTTAAACCATGGACCAACTGTTCCATTCACGAGGCCATTGTTGTGGATCCCGACACCATTTGGAATCAGTGGAGGCAATCCAACTGCCATTGGAGGTGGAGCAGCAGTATACAATCCATGATTGTGGGGTAAGGTGTGGGGGCTCACATGAGGACTGGAGGCAGGACTCCCCTTGCACTGTTGGAGGGCATGAATCTGCCTGAGACCTTCCTCATGAATACGTGATATAGTCTCCAACTCCTGCATTGATAGAGCTTCCAATCCGGCTCCATAAAGAGGGGCATGCCGGGTCATTTCATCTTGAACAGAAGCCTCAAGGGTGTGGATGTATTGCTGAAAAGGAAAGGATGAAGCATTAATCTGACACTGCTGCTTCTAATTCACACAAGGTGGGAAAATAACAAGTCTAACATTAAAATCTGTTGTATGATTGCAAATGATTAATTCATATGCTATAGGTAAGAGCTTACATCATTCTAAGCTCATGCTGCGTGAAGCAGAAATGAGAGGTTTTATTGGAGGGGGAAAGGAAATAAAAGAAAAAAGAGTCTGTCACTTGATAAGGTTATGTAGCAGCTCTGCTCATGCAGTCAACAAATCAAGCATCAAAAGGGATCCCAAGTTTAATCATGCTTGCCCATACCATTCGAGGGAAAAAAAGAAGTCTTATCACCTAAAACACTGACATTGCATAGGGGAGTTCAAATGGCAGATTATTAAGACAATCCTTTTGAAAACAAGGTAATGGTTTTGATTCTCAAAGACAATAATGGAGAACCACAAGCTTGATCAAGTATCATGACCAAGGCAGCTTTCTATATGAGAACATGATTTGACATGATTGTGATTGTAAAATACTCAGGAGAGGTGTAAATTATGTAAAAGCAAAAACCTGGCAGGCCTGCAATTTTGATTCCATCCCATCAATATATGCTTCACACCTGGCAACCTGCTCTTCCTTCTCCCTCTTCTCTCCTTCAGTTTGCCCAACTGTTTTTGTCAATCTCCGAACCTCATCCTCCAATGACTGACGGATTTCCTCCCTTGTCACATTCTCTGTAGCATACCGTTTCAGTTCTTCATCAAATCTTTTTCGTGCAGCTTCAGCGCTCTTCAGCCTTTCAGCAAGAGCATTTTTCTCTTTTACTACTTTCTGCATGTTCATATATAAGATGCAGCACAACAGCAGTCAGCACCTAAGGGAGAAGAATATATGCAAACAGCTAAAACTGTTTCCAGAGTACAAACTTTATACAGTAACCCTGACCAAAAAAATATTCTAAATAACATAATTCCATCCACCTATCTCAAGTACAAAGAAGCAAACTCTACAGGAATATATCAACCGTGTATATCCACAGTGTTGATCACAAATATCAAGCAACTCACTATTTCCAAAACATTCCTCCATAAGAAAGCAACATGATCAGATGTAGCACAGTAGAATAATTGCATCTTTGAGAATGTAAGAAATGAAGTTAAAAGCAAAAGACGGTGAATGGAGGGAATTTGTAAACGCCATTCTCTTAAAAAAGTCTCCCCTTGGACTGGGAATAATGGAGGTAGTTATTAACTTCATAACTATTGAAGCCAAACTTCCAATCATAACATTCTAATTAATTTAGGAAACTATACCCTAAAGATATACAAGAAACTTGATAGTAACTTCATTTCCCTCCCGTCCTCTAACCAAACAATGAAAATTAATTAACTAGCATTTCCCTAGTGATGAATCGAAACAAGGAAAGAGTCTTTTTCCTTCCCTTTCCTTAATTCCCCCTCCCTTCCACTCCTCCCAAGAATTCCCAGACAGCAAGCCAGAAACAACACATATGCCCTTTTCTAATTGAGAATGTAAGGCCAGATTGGCAGCTGCAGATCATTTGATTGGAATGAAATTTGGAATGGGTACACAAGACAAAAGGGAGTGGCTACCTAGTAGAGCTTCAACCAGACAGCTAAGTTAGTATTTCACTTGAGATAAGAGACAAGTCATAATGGATTGATGTGGTAAAAAGAAGTGGATTCAAAAAAGAAGGCAGTATCTTATTGTCTTACCTTCAATTCATCCCGTTTTCGGGACTTCAATTGGGAGAGCTGTGTCTCAGCATCATGAAGACGGTCTTGAAGAACTTTTTTCTCAACTGTCAGCTTTGTGATTTCATCATCTCTCTCTGATCGTAGCCATTCAAGCTGACTCTCAACTTCTTGTATTTGTTCAGAAAGTTCCTTCTTTTCCCGAGTGAAGCGATCTATCTCAGCCTTCATTTCAGACTGTCATTTGAATAGTGTTATTAACATTAATAAACACCCATATGAAATTCCCCACATGTTTATTAACTGAATTATATGAGGTACCTTTAGCCTATTGTTAGTGGCCTCACAGTCACTCAATTTTTGAGATAGATTTGCCTTCTCCCGAGCCATATTGGAATTTTCTGCTTTCCTCTCATCACGTATACGAATAATTTCATCTTCACTAGCACATAGCTGGTGCCAGAGAGCTGCCCGATCAACATTTGCAAGTTCAGCAACCTCCCGCATCATGCTCAGAACAGGTTTTACAATTTCTTGCTCCTCACAAACTAAAATAGCCAATATATCCAAATCTAAATCTACATCACAACTATTATCAGTAGTACTGGTGGCACGATCAACAAGTCTCTTTAGCATTCTCCCTCTATAGGTCTCATTGGCATACCATTTAAATAGTATTGTGTACAGCATCTTAACAAATCCCTTCACACAAAGGTCTCTAGAAAGAGCCAGTGTCTCAGCAAGACCAAGAACAACAGAAAAATCATCACGTTGGACTCGCAGCTGTTCACTGGCTTCTTCCTCTATTATAGCATCTGTGTGCTGAAAATTTTCATTAACAAATCTGGCATTAAAATTCAATCTTTGAGCAAGGCGTCTTTCCAAGACCATTGCTACAGATTGAGCCATAATTGCTCCTCGAGCTACAGCCCTCTCAAATGTTTGAGAAGCCTCAACAGCAAGGCAAGGTATGGATAACATCTCAATCAGGATATAAATGTCAGAAAAATGACATCTAAAATGGAATGTCTGCTCATCCACCACATGCAACCTTTCAGCAGCCGATGCATTTTCTCCAAACAAGAAGAGGCCACAAGGCAATGTTGAGCAGCTATCACCAAGGGCATCATCACAATCAATATCTCTTAGTATGGTTTCAGCAACATCTCCCCAACTATTCACAGTTCTGCTCAAAAAATCTAGGACAAAAGGAGACACATCAGCCCCCAAGTTTTTTAACCTAGTGCGAACTGATCTGACCTACAAAAGAAAACAGAGCAGGTTAAATAAGCATTATCATGTCGGACAGCAGAATAAGATATTCTGAAAAAGAAATGCATACTGCTTCCGGAAGATGTTGACACTGGGATGCAGCCTTGAATATAAAATCTATGGTAGCAGCAAGAGGCTCATCATTTGAATCAGCCAAAAGATCAAAAGACTGAATTAAAACACGCTCCCACACATCACTGCCACACTCCAGTTGACTAAGAGCACCAAAAACCTAAGCATGACCATCAAAATCACACAATAAGATATCTGGCAATAGACTTAAAAAAGAATTGCATGTGCAGTTGGTCAGAAATGAGAGGGAATCTTTCAAAAAAAGTGTCCTATTGTATTCAACAGTTATCTTACAGGTATCCACAGTGCAGGTTCTGCATCAGGCTTTTTAAGTCTTTCAAGAAGTGCATAAGCCGCCAATGGATGCTCTGCATGCTCAACCAATTTGGGAATCAAAGAAACCAGGTCTGGCTGCAGATGCTTGGGAGCTTTATCCAGTACAAGAGCAATCTTTTGTGCAGACTGAGGTCTTCGTCTTGGCTCTGGGCAGCCTTGTGGAACAGCTCCATCTAGGGCTCTCAGTGAGTTAACAATCAGTCCCAAGAGCTCCTCAGATTGTTCTGGCCACTTGGTCTGAAAGTTCATCTTCTCCAATTAATTAATATAAACTAAAATACTAGTCAGGAAAAGTTGCCAGTTATGCAGAAACCCATACCTTAGAGCGAAGAGAAGCATTTTCCAAAGCACCTCCTGCAGTTGTTACTGGTGGATAAATAGGCTGTCCTGGAAGAGCTTGTCCAGGCATATCAGTCCCATTTATGTCAGAGCTCTGTACAGCAGATGCTCTTTTAGAATCATCTAGACCAGAATCCAACCTTTCATGTACAGGAAATTGAGCGGATTCAGTTGCTCCACTTCCCCTGTCAGATTCCAATGGGCTGGCAGCACCACTGCCATCAAGAGAAGGCTTTGAGTGCGCATCAGAGGAATCATCATTCGAACTTCCTTCCGAAGGTTGGCAACATTCAACCATTATGTCCAATAGTAAATCTATGATTGCCTGCTGCAAAACTTTAACTCCCATCAACAAATTCATCAAGCTGGGAGAAGATTCATCAGCCTTCGCAGCCTTCTTTCCATCATTGCCACCAGAAAGCTTGGTTGGAAGAAGCAGCTTCTTTACTTTAGCTGGTTCATCAAGATAAACACGGAGTCCAGTCAGAAAACCAGCAATTGCACCGGCATCCATTAGAAGCTTTTCTCTTAAGGTAACCTGAGGCTGTGAAGGATTATCTCCGTATGTGAGGTGAAACCCAGCTCTGGAAAGAAGGTTTCTAAAGATATCTTCTTCATCTCCACTATTTCCTTCACTATCTTCAGAATCAACGAGTTCATCAGGATCAGTTGTTAAAGCATCCTGATCATCCTCGGACGCCAAAACCTAAGGGAAGGCAGAACACACATAAACATCTAGCTAGCATATGAAAAAGAGGACAGAACAAAATAAAACATGTTGCTTCTAATCTCAACAAATTGTACAAAGTACAGGCTATTGAAAAAAGGAAGATGCAGAGAAAGAGTAAATCTTTAGAACACAAAAAACACACGCACAAAAGGTACAAGAAAAAAAAAATCAGAACCAATGAACTGGTACTAAAGTCATGAATTTTTCTATTGTTACAAGCATTTTCCTGATGTGTATTGTGGTGCTTATAAATATAATTACCAACATGTGGGATGGGCTGGTGGGGTTTGGGGATGGAGGACAACTACCCCCATGATGTATTCCAAGGCCTATTGACCTATAGATAAACCAAAACAAATGATATTCTTATAATTCTGAGATAAAAGAACTTAAAAGAGTGTAAAATCTAAAACGCCCGGCTGATGTAAATACAATAGATTTTAAAAACTTGGACACAAAGCTCTCCGTATACAGAAGGTTAAAAATCATGTAAAATCATAAAGCAAGCACATGAACCAACTGGCATATCACCATACAAGAATCTCAAAGCATAAAAATAGCAGGCAATAATAAGAGAAGAAGGACCATAATTCTAACCTCTAAATCTGAAAACTCGAACCATGGGCAGCAATCTAAAATTTCACATACAAAAACAACAGTATCACGTACGAGGAACCCTGCATCTGTTTCCAACATATCTGACACCTTCATGAATTGCAGGACAGAATTATTCCATGTCTTTGTACAAATAGATGACTCCTTCCACACAGTCTTGGCTGGATTTTTTTGATTCACAACAGCCATCCTGTATCTGACCCAAAAGTTTTTATCTGGATCACTACCAACTGACTGATCACTCTCTAAATATATGCATATGGTGTCAAAGGACTCATACACACCTGCAATGGGAAAAATAAGGACCATCAGTTGAATAAAGAAAGAGGCAACCGCAACCAGAATTTCAGCTGAGAGGGAACCAGAGATAACTACCCACCAATCCGAAGCTCACAGCCACCAGCTTGGAAGAACTTGCTAAATATTTTTCGAGTTTCCATTATTTCTTTGAAGGACAAGAAGTTCTCCACCTTCCATGTAAATGAACTTCTTTTCCCAACCTTGTCAGTCTGGGAAGTGCCATTAGCTGACTCGGTATCCTGATCTGTAAAATCTTGCATAATGGATGTTTCTTTCAAAATGAGAACCTCCGCAGAGAATACAACGGTATCTTGAACGAGAAACCCAGAGTCTTGATCAAACAGGCTTGTGAGTGTTACGAATTCACGCCAACCCCAATCTTTTGCAGCTTTGGAATAGCGATTTTGAGATTCCTTTGTGACAGACTTCTCTTCCATCCTCTGGTTGACAACTGACAATCGATGGCTCACAAAACAACTCCAATCGCTAGAAGTATTTCGCAAATCTGTAACTTCAAGAAACACTGAAAGATGGCATGGTGGCTGAGACTGCCCTGATACCATTAAGCATATAGGAAATTCTCATCAGTTCACTCTTCTAGAAAACTGTCAGTTTGGCTTACATATTATCTTGAATCCATAATTCATGTAAGTAAAGATAAGGCTAACTATAAGAACTGTCAGTTTGGTATACATATCTAGCAATTGTACAATTAGCTTAAAAAAATAAAGCATTTGATTCAAGAAATCCTTCTCTTTCCTATTACAGCCTATGAACCAAAATACAAGTAACTAGCTAATTATAAGCAGTAAACAACAATGCATAGTGTTTGGCAACCCCTTAGTCCAGTTAAATGAGTTCATCACTAATTGGAAAAAAAAATTATGAATCTACTTCAACTAAGTCCAGCATAACAGACAATTATCAACAATAAGAAATAAACTCTATTATGTTTACACAAGCAGGAACTACTACATCTCAACTATCCATATGAGGAATTAACAATTAGGGCAAGATTTTAATAATGAAGTCGAGGCATACAAAAAGTCCACAACATAAAGATATATGAGTAACTATAAGTTCATAACTAGATATTATAAATGAAAATCTTGCATACCTCGAGGATAAACAATGAGTCGGCAATCCCGGTTCCCAATCTGAAACCTCCTGCTCTTGATGCAAAGACCAGTAATCTTCCTCTTCTTCAAAAGATCCTTCAACCTCATGAAATTCTCAATCCTCCAAGTGAATTTCCCCATATGCCCATCAGACTTCCTCGCTCCACTCCCAATCCTCCCTCCAATTAACCCCCCATTCTTCGAAAAACTACTGAACTCCTTAATCACATGAAATGAAGTACTAAACACCGCAGTATCATCAACCAAAAACCCCGACTCAGCCCCAATAAAATCAGCCATCTTCATATAATCATTCCACCCCAAACTCGTATTATCCCCACTCTTATTATCTGCTGCAAACCGTCCATATGAATCCCTATGCACATGATTACTCCCCCCAGCCTTCTGATTCAAAACAGACATTCTAAACAAACACCAACAACTCCTATCTGAAACAACCGTCTTCTCCGTATCCTTACTCTCCAAACACATAGACAAGTAATCCGTTCCATTCACGGAGCTCTGATACACACTAATCCTCAAATTACATTCCCCTGCTGGAAACACCGGACTCATTATCTTCTGAGTCTTAATCATTTCCTTAAACAAACTAAAATTATGCACTTTCCACGTACATTTCCCACTTAACACGTCCGATACCGGTCCCACAGCTACCGAATTGGACGAAATTGATAACGAAACCCCCGATTGCACCTCATTATTACTAGTGCTACTACTACTATTGTCACGCATAAAACTAACAGATTCATTTAAAATCAAAATATCAGCGGTTATTAAAACGCAATCATTATTAAACAAATAGCCTAATTTGGAATCAAATACGGTAGAAGCCGGGGTAAAATCACACCAACCGTGTGATTTTTTCTTACTGGAAAACCGATGCCATGAATCACGGTGTATGGTTTTGGAATCATCAAGTGCATTAACAATTGATAAACGGTAACTAGCAAAACAATCCCATTTTGACGATGATGTACCGCGAGGGTCCATGATTTGAAGATAGATTGAGATGTACCCAGGCAAAGCTTGGGAGTCACCTTTAGGGTAAATTAATAAACGGCAATCGTAACCGCCTACTTCAAAATATTTACTCCATAATGCCCTAGCTTTAACACGTGGAAAACTTTGTACCGTCCATTTGCAGGTTGCGGAATACTCCCCTCGCCGATCGATTGTCACGGTTTCTGCTGCCGCTCCGTTCGTTCCGTCTAGCGTTGTCCCCACGGTGATATCGTCGATTGTCGAGGTTGTTGTTGTCGTCATTGCTGTCGATGATGAGGTGCCGGGAGAGGATTGGTCGGAGTGAGAAGGTATAGGGGCAGATGATGAGCAGGTAGAAGAAGTGGCTGCCGCTTCCATTGAAGTGGCGGTGGTGGTGCTGCTGCTGCTGTGTTTCATTGTTTGTTAGGGGTTTTGGTGTTTGGATTTATTTATTTATTTATTTTTAATTTAATTTTCTCTCTATAGTTTTGTTCCCAAAAAAAAAAATTAGAGAGAGAACGGAGGTGAAAGAGAGGAGGGATGTGTGGGCGTGAGGGTAAGAGAAGAGCCTTGGACAGTAAACGGCTCATTGTAGTTAACATGCGCTTCTTCTGTTTTTTCGTTTTTTCTCTTCTTTTTTATGGGTTTTCTTGCAGTCAGGATCCGGTGTGGCGTGGGTGTAGGTTTTGTTTGTGTGAGATTGAGGAGAATTTTGAGGTGGGGTCCACGTTACGGGGCCTGGTTATGATGCACATGCGTGGGAGTGTGGACAGTAAGCCATAAAGGCAGCTAACTTTTTAAAAAAAATATTTATGCATATTGCTATTGATATATTTATTTTGGGATTTTTGTAAACAAATAATAATAACAATAATACCAACACCACTATTTAAATTTTTCAAAGCCACTATCTAATCTTGAAAAAAATTATAGATTGATCCTCAAGTTTTTTGTTTTAAGAATAAATAAGTATTTTTAAAGAAAAACTAAAAAATAAAGTAATGCTAGATCACTCTTAAAAAATCTATTAGTTTTATAGAAAACTACCCAATCTAATTTTGAAAAAAAAATTATTAATTGATTATCAAGGTTTTTGTTTAAGAATAATTAAATATTTTTAAGTAAGATAAAAATATTTATATGTTCTGTTTTTATTATTTGATTTGGGATTTTTGTAAGCAATAATAATAAAAATAAAAATAACATCAACGATAATAATAATACCAACACCATTATTTCAATTTTCCAAAGCCACTCAATCTATTTTTTTAAAAAAAATATGGATTGATTCTCAAGCTTTTTTAAAAAAAAATGTCTTTTTAAAAAGAAAATAAATAATAAATAATATTAGACCACTCTTAAAAAATCAATTAGTTTTATAGAAAATTACTCTATCTAATTTTGAAAAAAAATCTCAATATTTTTGTTTTAAAAATAAATAAATATTTTTAAAGATAAAATAAATAATATTAGATCACTCTTAAAATATCAATTAGTTTTATAGAAAATTACTCTATCTAAATTTGAAAAGAAGTATCAATATTTTTGTTTCAAAAATAAATAAATACTTTTAAAATAAAATAAAAACCGAAATAATATCAGATCGCTCTTAAGAAGTCGATTAGTTTGACAGAATTAATTAACAAAACTCTTTAATCATTTAAGAATAATCCTTAACAAGATTAGC
>Ga0325400_1001802_pt1 | contig 18084 bp, 9 predicted proteins | sample PopdelMetagenome_2_FD_205662 | JGI IMG/M metagenome (GOLD analysis project Ga0325400, IMG submission 205662) | Populus deltoides microbial communities from Bellville, Georgia, United States - Xylem-PdKOR-R1 | ecosystem: Host-associated > Plants > Phyllosphere > Stem > Wood/Secondary xylem... | reverse complement strand
TCGATGCGTCAGAGTAGAGTACCAATTCGAAAGGTCTAAAATTTTTCAAGTGTTTCCGGACGTTGTTTTCATTGGAGTAGATGTGGAATCGCTACTCGGTGAGGTGCAGGTTTCATCGCTCTAGACGAGAGTACCATTTCGAAAGGGCCCTAACTTTTGATCTGACCATTGGATCTCCCTTAAATATTTACCGAAGTTTCGGCATGCTGTTTTCATTGGAGTAGATGTGGAATCGTTACTCGGTGAGGTGGAGGTCTCGTCGCTCGAGACCAGCGTACCGGTTTGAAAAGGCTATAACAATAGATCCGACCATTGGATCTCCCTCAAATTTTTACAGGAGTTTCAGGGCGCTATTTTCCTTGTAGTAGATGTGTAATCGCTACTCGGTGAGGCGAAGGTCTCGTCGCTCAAGACCACCGTACCGGTTTGAAAAGGCTATAAGAATAGATCCGACCATTGGATCTCCCTCAAATTTTTACAGGAGTTTCGGGGCGCTGTTTTTGTTGTAGTTGATGTGGAATCGCTACTCGGTGAGGAGGAGGTCTCATCGTTCGAGACCAGCGTATAGGTTTGAAAGGGCCATAACTTTTAATCCGATCGTTGGATCTCCCTCAAATTTTTAAAGGTGTTTCTAGAAGCTGTTTTCTCTGGAGTAGATGTGGAATTGCTACTCAATGAGGCAGAGGGCTCGTCACTCCAGACCAGCGTGCCAGTTTGAAAGGACAATAACTTGATATCTGACCGTTGGATCGCCCTTAAAATTTTATAACGGATGCCGGATGTTATTTTCCTTAAAGTAGATGCGGAATCGCTACTCAGTGAGGCGGAGGGCTCGTCGCTTCAGACTAGAGTACCGGTTCGAAAGGGCCATAACTTCTAATCCGACCATTGAATCTCCCTCAAATTTTTACAGGAGTTTTGAAACTATGTTTTCCTTGGAGTGGACGTGGAATCGCTACTCGATGAGGTGGAGGTCTTGTCACTCCAGACCTGCGAACCGGTTCGTAAGGGCCATAACTTTTGATCCGACCGTTGGATCTCCTTCAAATTTCTATAGGAGTTTCAGGACGCTGTTTTCCTGGTAGTAGATGTGGAATCGCTACTAGGTGAGGCAGAGGTCTTGTTGCTGGAGACCAGCGTACCGGTTCGAAAGGGCAATAACTTTAGATTCGACCGTTGGATCGCCTTCAAAATTTTATAAGAGTTTTCGGACATTGTTTTCCTTCGAGTAGAAGCATAATCAATACTCCGTGAGGTGGAGGTCTCGTCATTCGAGACCAGCGTACCGGTTCGAAAGGATATAACTTTTGATCCGACCGTTTGATCTCCCTCAAATTTTTCTACGAGTGGATGTGGAATCCCTACTCGATGAGGAGGGGGTCTCGTCGCTCCTGACTATTGTGCCTGTTCGAAAGGGCTACAACTTTTGATCTGACCATTGGATCTCCCTCAAATTTTTAAAGGAGTTTTGGACGTTGTTTTCCTTAGAGTAGATGTGGAATTGCTTCTCGGTGAGGCGGAGGTCTCATCGCTTGAGACCAGCGTTACGGTTCGAAAGGGCAATAACTTTAGATCCGACCGTTGGGTTACCCTCAAAATTTTAGAAGAGTTTTTGGATGGTGTTTTAATTCGAGTAGATGCGGAATCGATACTCAGTGTGGTAGAGGTATCGTCGCTCCAGACCAGAGTAGCGGTTTGAAAGGGTCATAACTTTTGATCCGACCGTTGGATCTCCCTCAAATTTATACAGGTGTTTCAGAACATTATTTTCCTTGGAGTAGACGTGGAATTGCTACTCGGTGAGGTAAAGGTCTCGTCACTAGAGACCAGCATACCGATTCGAAAGGGCCTTAACTTTTGATGCAACCGTCGGGTTGGATCACCCTTAAAATTTTAGAAGAGTTTTCAGACGCTGTTTTCCTTAGAGTAGATGTGGAATCGCTACTCGATGAGGCGGAGGTCTCGTCGTTCCAGACAAGAGTACCGGTTCGAAAGGGGCATAACTTTTGATTCGACCTTTGGATCTCTTTCAAATTTTTACATGTGTTTCTGGATGCTGTTTTTCTTGGATTAAATGTTGAATCGCTACTTGGCGAGGCGGAGGTGTCGTCGCTCAAGACCAGCGTACCGGTTCGAAAGGCCAATAACTTTAGATTCGAATGTTGGATCACCTTTAAAATTTTATAAGAGTTTTCGGCCGCTGTTTTCCTTCAAGTAGAAGTGGAATCGCTACTCGGTGAGACAGAGGTCTCGGCGCTCTAGACAAGAGTACCGGTTTGAAAGAGCCATAGCTTTTGATCCGACCGTTGGATCTCCCTTAAATGTTTACTGGTGTTTCGGGACGCTGCTTTTTTTGAAGTAGATGTGGAATAACAACTTGGTAAGGCGGAGGTTTCGTTGATCAAGACCAACATATCGGTTCGAAAGGGTCATAACTTTTGATACGACTGTTGGATTACCCTCAAAATTTTAGAGGAGTTTCCTGTCATTGTTTTCCATGGAATAGATGAGGAATCGCTAATTGGTGAGGTGGAGGTCTCGTCACTCCAAACTAGAGTACCAGTTCGAAAGGGCCATAACTTTTGATCCGACCGTTGGATCTCCCTCAAATTTTATTGGTGTTTCGGGACACTGTTTTCCTTGGAGTAGATGTGGAATCGCAAATCGGTGAGGCAAAGGTGTCATCGTTCGAGACCAACGTATCGGTTCAAAAGGGCCATAACTTTTGATACGACCGTTGGATTACTCTTAAAATTTTAGAAGAGTTTCCGGACGCTGCTTTCCTTGAAGTAGATGGGGAATCGCTACTTGGTGAGGCGTAGGTCTCGTCGTTCCAAAGGAGAGTACCGGTTTGAAAGGGCCATAACTTTTGATCCGACCGTTGGATCTTCCTCAAATTTTTACAGGTGTTTCGGCACGCTGTTTTCCTTGGAGTAGATGTAGAATCGCTACTTAGTGAGGCAGAGGTCTCGTCGTTGGAGACCATAATACCGGTTTGAAAAGGCTATAACTTTTGATCCGACCGTTGGATCTCCCTAAAATTTTTTAGAAGTTTCGGGATGCTGTTTTCCTTTAAGTAGATATGGAATCGCAACTCGGTGAGGCGGAGGTTTCCTCGCTCGAGTCCAGCGTGCTGGTTCCAAAGGGCCATAACTTTTGATACGACCATTAGATTACCCTCAAAATTTTTGAAGAGTTTCAGGACGCTATTTTCCTTCGAGTAGATGGGGAATCGCTACTTGGTGAGGCGGAGGTCTCGTTGCTCTAGATGAGAGTACCAGTTTGAAAGGGCCATAACTTTAGATCCGACATTGGATCTCCCTCAAATTTTTATAGGTGTTTCAGGACGTTGTTTTCCTTGGATTAGATGTAGAATCGCTACTTAGTGAGGCGGAGGTCTTGTCGTTGGAGACCATAGTACCGATTCGAAATGGCTATAACTTTTGATCCGACCGTTGCATCTCCCAAAATTTTTTTAGGTGTTTCAGGACGCTGTTTTGCTTGGAGTAGATGTGGAATCCCTACTCAGTGAGGCTGAGGTGTCATCGCTCGAGATCAGCGTGCCGGTTCGAAAGAGCCATAAATTTTGATACGAGCATTGGATTACCCTCAAAATTTTAGATGAGTTTTCGGACGATGTTTTCATTGGAGTAGATGTTGAATCGCTACTCAATGAGGGGTGGGGCTCGACGCGCCAAAGTAGAGTACCAATTTCAAAGGGCTATAACTTTTGATCCGAATGTTGGATCGCCCTGAAAATTTTACAGGAGTTTACAAACGCCGTTTTTCTTGGAGTAGATGTGGAATCACTACTTGGTGAGGTGCAGGTCTTGTCGAAGGGCCATAACTTTTGATCTCACTTAAAATTTTATAAGAGTTCCCGGACGCTATTTTCCTTCGGGTAGATATGAAATTGCTACTCGGTGAGGCGGAGATCTCATCGCTCCAAACTAGAGTACCGGTTCGAAAGGGCCATAAGTTTTGATCCGACCATTGGATCTCCCTTAAATTTTTACAGGTGTTTCGGGACGCTGTTTCCCTTGGAGTAGATATGGAATCGCTACTCGGTAAAGAGCACGTCTCGTCGCTTGAGACCAGCGTACCGGTTCGAAAGGTCCATAACCTTTGATACGACCGTTGGATTACCCTTAAAATTTTAAAAGAATTTCCGGACACTGTTTTGCTTCGAGTAGATACGGAATCGATACTCGGTGATGCAGAGGTATCGTCGCTCCAGACTAGAGTAGCGGTTCGAAAAGGCCATAACTTTTTATCCTACTGTTGGATCACCCTTAAATTTTTACAGGAGTTTCGGGACGCTGTTTTCCTTGGAGTAGATGTAGAATCGCTACTCGGTGAAGAGTAGGTCTCGTTGCTCGAGACCAGCGTACTGGTTCGAAAGGGCCATAACCTTTGATACGACCGTTGGATTACCCTCAAAATTTTAAAAGAGTTTCCGGACGTTGTTTTCCTTCGAGTGGATGTGGAATCGTTACTCGATGAGGCGGAGGTCTCGTCGCTCCACACAAGAGTACCGGTTCGAAAGGGCCATAACTTTTAATTCAGCCGTTGGATCTCCCTCAAATTTTTACAGGAGTTTTGAGATGCTATTTTCCTAGGAGTAAATGTGGGATCGCAACTCGATGAGGTTGACATTTCGTCACTCGAGACCAGCGTCCTGGTTCGAAAGGGCCATAAATTTTGATACGACCGTTGGATTACCCTCAAAATTTTAGAAGAGTTTTTGGACGCTGTTTTCGTTGGAGTAGATGGGGAATCGCTACTCGGTGAGGCAGAGGTCTCGTCACTGAAGACCAGAGTACCGGTTCGAAAAGGCCATAACTTTTGATCCAACCGTTGGATCTCCCTTAAACTTTTACAAGCATTTCAGGACGCTGTTTTCCTTCGAGTAGATGTGGAATCGTTACTTAGTAAGGCAGAGGTCTCGTCTTTTTAGACCAGAGTACCGGTCTGAAAAGGCCATCACTTTTGATCTGACCGTTGGATCTCCTTCAAAATTTTAGAAGAGTTTCTGGACGTTGTTTTCCTTAGAGTAGATACGCAATCGCTACTCAGTGAGGCGAAGGTCTCTGCGCTCTAGACGAGAGTACCGATTCGAAAGGGCTATAACTTTTAATCCTATAGTTGGATCTCCCTCAAGTTTTTACAGGTGTTTCGGGACGCTGTTTTCCTTGGAATAGTTGTGGAATCGCTACTTGGTGAGGCGGATGTCTCGTCACTCGAGACTAGCGTAACATATCGAAAGGGCAATAACTTTAGATCCGACCGTTGCATTGCCCTGAAATTTTTACAGGAGTTTCGGGACGCTGTTTTTCTTTGAGTAGATATGGAATCCCTACTCGGTGAGGCAGAGGTCTCGTCGCTCAGGACAATCGAACCGATTTGAAAGGGCCTTAACTTTTGATTCAACCGTTAGATCTCCCTCAAATTTTTACCGGAGTTTCAGGAAGTTGTTTTCCTTGGAGTAGATGTGGAATCGTTACTCAGTGAGGCGGAGGTCTCGTCGCTCGATACCAGCGTACCGGTTCGAAAAGGCTATAACAATAGATCCGACCGTTGGATCTCCCTCAAATTTTTACAGGAGTTACGGGAAGCTGTTTTCCTTGGAGTAGAAGTGGAATCGCTACTCGGCGAGGTAGAGGTCTCGTCGCTTGAGACCACCGTACCGGTTTGAAAGAACTTAACTTTTGATCCGACAGTTAGATCTCCCTCAAATTTTTACAGGAGTTTTGGACGTTGTTTCCCTTAGAGTAGATGTGGAATCGCAACTCGGTTAGGCAGAGGTTTCTTCGCTCAAGACCACCGTACCGGTTCGAAAAGGCCATAACTTTTGATACGATCGTTGGATCGCCCTTAAAATTTTATAAAAGTTACCGGACATTGTTTTTGTTCGAGTAGATGCGGAATTGATACTCGTTGAGGTGGAGGTCTCGTCGCTTCAAACTAGAGTATCGGTTCGAAATGGCCATAACTTTTAATCCGACCGTTAGATCTCCCTCAAATTTTTACTGGAGTTTCGGAAAGTTGTTTTCCTTGGAGTAAATGTTGAATCGCTACTCGGTGAGCGGAGGTCTCTTCGCTTGAGACTTGCGTACCGGTTTGAAAAGGCTATAACAATAGATCTAATCGTTGGATCTCCCTCAAATTTTTACAGGAGTTTCGGGACGCTGTTTTCCTTGGAGTAGATGTGGAATCGCAACTCTGTGAGGCAGAGGTGTCATCGCTTGAGACCACCGTATCGGTTCAAAAACGCCTTAACTTTTGATCTGACCGATGGATTGCCCTTAAAATTTTAGAAGAGTTTCTGGACGTTGTTTTCCTTGAAGTAGATGTTGAATCGTTACTAAATGAGGCATAGGGCTCAACGTGCCAGAGTAGAGTACCAGCTCGAAAGGGCTATAACTTTTGGTCCACTGTTGCATCGCCCTGAAATTTTTCCAGAAGTTTACAAATGTTGTTTTCCTTGGAGTAGTTGTGGAATCACTACTCGGTGAGGTGCAGGTCTCGTCGCCTTAGATAAGAGTACCGTTTTGAAAGGGTTATAGCTTTTGATCCGACCGTTCGATCTCCCTCAAATTTTTACCGGAGTTTCGGGAAGTTATATTTCTTGGAGTAGATATGGAATCGCTACTCAGTGAGGCGGAGGTGTCGTCGCTTGAGACCACCGTAGCGGTTGGCCTTAACTTTTGATCCGACCGTTGGATCTCCCTCAAATTTTTACTGGAGTTTCGGGAAGTTATTTTTCTTGGAGTAGATGTGGAATCGTTACTCGGTGAGGCGGAGGTCTCATCGCTCGAGACCAGCGTACCGGTTCAAAAAGGCCTTAACTTTTGATCCGATCGTTGGATCTCCCTTAAATTTTTACAAGAGTTTCGGGATGCTGTTTTCCTTGGAGCAGATGTGGAAGCGCAACTCAATGAGGCTGAGGTTTCGTCGCTCTAGACCAGCGTACTGGTTCGAAAGGGCCATAAATTTTGATACGACTGTTGGATTACCTTTAAAATTTTAGAAGAGTTTCCGGACGCTGTTTTCCTTGGAGTAGATGTGGAATCGTTACTTAGTAAGGCGGAGGTCTCGTCTTTTTAGACCAGAGTACCGGTCTGAAAAGGCCATCACTTTTGATCTGACCGTTGGATCTCCTTCAAAATTTTAGAAGAGTTTCTGGACGTTGTTTTCCTTAGAGTAAATACGCAATCGCTACTCAGTGAGGCCCTTTTCAGTTGTTATTTCGGTGTGGCGCGAAAACACCTCCTCTTGAACGAGTATGGATTTCATAGGTACTACAAAGAAAACGGCCTCCGTTAATTACTATAAAAATTTGAGCGGATCCAATAGATGGATCAAAAGTTATGGCCCTTTTCAGTCGTTATTCCGGTCTAGTGCGACAACAATTCCTCTTCAACAAGTAGTGATTCCATAACTACTACAAGGAAAACGCCATCTGGAAACTACTGTCAAACTTTGAGTGCGATCCAACGGTCAAATCAAAAGTTATGGCCCTTTTGAGCTACTATTCCAGTCTGACGGGAAAAGACCTCTCCAACGAGTATAGATTCCATAGAAACTATCGGGAAAACGGCTTCCAGAAACTACAGTCAAACTTTGAGAGCGATCCAACAGTCGGATAAAAAGTTATGGCCCTTTTAGGCTGTTATTCCTATCTAGCGCGACAAAACCTCCTCTTCAAAGAGTAGGGATTCCATAGGTATTAGAAGGAAAACGACCTCCGGAAACTACTGTAAACTTTGAGCGCGATCCAACAGTCGGATCAAAAGTTATGGCCCTTTTCAGCAGTTATGGCGCTCTAGCGCGACATGACCTCCTCTTCAACGAGTAGGAATTCCATAGGTACTACAAGGAAAACGACCTTTGTAAACTACTATAAAAATTTGATCGCGATCAGACGGTCGGATCAAAAATTATAGCCCTTTTCAGCTGTTATTCCGGTCTGGCGCGACAAGTCCTTCTCTTCACCAAGTAGGGATTCCATAGGTACTACAAGGAAAACGGCTCTAAAAACTACTGCCAAACTTTGAGCGCGATCCAACAGTCGAATTAAAAGTTATTGCTCTTTTGAGCTGTTATTCTTGTGTGGTGCGAAAAGACCTCTTCTTCAACGAGTAAGGATTCTATAAGAACTATAAGGAAAACAGCCTCCGAAAACTATTGTCAAACTTTGAGCGCGATTCAACAGTCGGATCAAAAGTTATGGCCCTTTTCAGAAGTTATTCTGGTCTGACATGACAAGACCTACTCTTCAACGTGTAGAGATTCCATAGGTACTACAAGGAAAATAACCTTTGTAAACTACTGTAAACATTTGATCGCGATTCAACGGTCTGATCAAAAGTTATGGCCATTTTCAGCTGTTATTTCGGTCTGGCGCAAAACGATCTCCTCTTCAACAAGTACGGATTCCATACCTACAACAAGGAAAAGATCATCAAGAAACTACAATAAAACTTTGAGCGCGATCCAACGGTCGGATCAAAAGTTATGGCCCTTTTAAGCTGTTATTCATGTCTGGTGTGACAAGACCTCCTCTTCAAAGAGTAGGGATTCCATAGGTACTATGAGGAAAACGGCCTCCGGAAACTATTGTAAAACTTTGAGCACGATCCAACGGTTGGATCAAAAGTTATGACCCATTTCAATTGTTATTCCGGTCTGGCGCGACAAGACCTCATCTTCAACGAGTTAGGATTCCATAGGTACTACAAGGAAAACAGCCTCCGGAAACTACTGTAAAACTTTGAGCTCGATCCAACGGTCAGATCAAAACTTATAGCCCTTTTAAACTGTTATTCCTATGTGGCGAGACAAGAACTCGTCTTCAACGAGTAGGCATTCCATTGGTACTACATGGAAAACGACCTCAGGAAACTACTGCCAAACTTTGAACGCAATTCAATGGTCGGATCAAAAGTTATGGCGCTTTTGAGCTGTTATTCCTATCTGGCGTGAAAAGACCTGCTCTTCAACGAGTGGGGATTCCAAAAGTACTACAAGGAAAACAACCTTTGGATACTACTGTAAAACTTTGAGTGCGATCCAACGGTCGGATCAAAAGTTATGTCCCTTTTGAGCTGTTATTGCTGTCTGGCTCGAAAAGACCTCCTCTTCAATGAGGAGGGATTCCTTAAGTACTACAAGAAACACGGCCTCCAGAAACTATTGTAAATATTTAAGCACAATTCAACGCTTGGATCAACAGTTATGGCCCTTTAGAGCTGTTATTCCTGTCTGCACGACAAAGCCTCCTTTTCAACGAGTAGGGATTTCATAGGTACTATAAGAAAAACGGCCTAAGGAAACTACTGTAAACCTTTGAGCGCTATCCAACGGTCATATCAAAAGTTATGGCCCTTTTGAGCTGTTGTTCATGTCTGCCGTGACAATACCTCCTCTTCAACGAGTAGGAATTCCATAGGTACTATAAGGAAAACGACCTCCGGAAGCAAAAGTAAAACTTTGAAAGCGATTAAACGGTTGGATCAAAAGTTATGGCCCTTTTGAGCTGCTATTCCTATATGGTGCGACAAGACCTCCTCTTCAACGACGAGGGATTCCTTAAGTACTACAAGGAAAACAGCTTCCGGAAACTACTATCAAACTTTAAGCGCGATTCAACGGTCGAATAAAAAGTTATGGCCCTTTTGAGCAGCTATTCCTGTCTGGGGCGACAAGACCTCCTCTTCAATGACGAGGGATTCCTTGAGTACTACAAGGAAAACGGCCTAAGGAAACTACTGTAAACCTTTGAGCGCTATCCAACGGTCATATCAAAAGTTATGGCCCTTTTGAGCTGTTGTTCATGTCTGCCGTGACAATACCTCCTCTTCAACGAGTAGGAATTCCATAGGTACTACAAGGAAATCGGCCTCCGAAAACTACTGTCAAACTTTGAACGCGATCCAAAGGTAGGATCAAAAGTTATGGCCTTTTTAAGCTGCTATTCCGATCTAGCGCGACAAGACCTGCTCTTCAACGAGTACGGATTGAATAGGAACTACAAGGAAAACAGCCTCTCTAAACTACTGTAAAACTTTGAGCGCAATCTAACGGTCAGATCAAAAGTTATGGCCCTTTTCAACTGTTATTCCGGTCTGGCGCGACAAGACCTCATCTTCAACAAGTAGGGATTCTATAGCAACTACAAGGAAAACAGCCTCCGGAAACTACTGTAAAACTTGGAGCGCGATCCAAAGGTCGGATAAAAAGTTTTGGCCTTTTTGAGCTGGTATTCCGACCTGGCACGACAAGACCTCCTCTTCAACGATTAGGAATTCCATATGTACTACAAGGAAATCGGCCTTCGAAAACTACTGTCAAACTTTGAACGCGATCCAATGGTAGGATCAAAAGTTATGGCCTTTTTGAGCTGTTATTCCAGTCTGACGCGACAAGACCTGCTCTTCAACGAGTACGCATTCCATAGGTACTACAAGGAAAACAGCCTCTGTGAGCTACTGTAAAACTTTGAGCTCGATCCAACGGTCGGATCAAAAGTTATGGCCCTTTTAAACTGTTATTCCTATGTGGCACGACAAGAACTCCTCTTCAACGAGTAGGCATTCCATTGGTACTACATGGAAAATGACCTCAAGAAACTACTGCCAAACTTTGAGCACAATTCAACGGTCGGATCAAAAGTTATGGCGCTTTTAAGCTGTTATTCCTGTCTGGCGCGAAAGGACCTGCTCTTCAACGAGTGGGGATTCCAAACGTACTACAAGGAAAACGTCCTTCGAATACTACTATCAAACTTTAAGTGCGATCCAACGGTCGGATCAAAAGTTATGGCCCTTTAGAGCTGTTATTCCTGTCTGCACGACAAAGCCTCCTTTTCAACAAGTAGGGATTTCATAGGTACTATAAGGAAAATGGCCTACGGAAACTACTGTAAACCTTTGAGCGCTATCCAACGGTCAGATCAAAAGTTATGGCCCTTTTGAGCTGTTGTTCATGTCTGCCGTGACAATACCTCCTCTTCAACGAGTAGGAATTCAATAGGTACTATAAGGAAAACAGCCTCTGGAAGCAAAAGTAAAACTTTGAGTGCGATTAAACGGTTGGATCAAAAGTTATGGCCCCTTTGAGCTGCTATTCATATGTGGTGCGACAAGACCTCCTCTTCAACGACGAGGGATTCCTTAAGTACTACAAGGAAAACAGCCTCTGGAAACTACTGTAAAACTTTGAGCGCGATCCAAAGGTCGGATCAAAAGTTATGGCCCCTTTAAGCTGCTATTCCTGTCTGGTGCGACAAGACCTCCTCTTCAAGGACGAGGGATTCCTTAAGTACTACAAAGAAAACAGCCTCCGGAAACTACTGTCAAACTTTAAGCGCGATTCAACGGTCGGATAAAAAGTTATGGCCCTTTTGAGCTGCTATTCATGTCTGGCGCGACAAGACCTCTTCTTCAACGAGTAGGCATTCCATAGGTACTATAAGGAAAACGGCTTCCGGAAACTACTGTCAAACTTTGAGCGTGATCCAACGGTCATATCAAAAGTTAGTGCCCTTTTCAATTGTTATTCTGGTCTGGTGCAAAAAGACCTACTCTTGAACGAGTATGGATTCCACTGTTACTATAAGGAAAGTTATGGACCTTTTCAGCAGTTATTCCGGTGTGGCGCGAACGGACCTCCTCTTCAACAAGTTTCATAAGTACTCTAAGGAAAACGGCCTCCGGAAACTACTATCAAACTTTGAGCGCGATCAAACGGTCGGATCCAAAGTTATGAGCCTTTTAATCTGCTATTCTTGTCTGGCGTGACAAGACCTCCTCTTCAACGAGGAGGGATTCCATAATTACTAGAAGGAAAACAGCCTCTGTAAACTACTGTCAAACTTTGAGCGCGATTCAACGGTAGGATCAACAGTTATGGCCCTTTTGAGCTGTTATTCCTGTCTAACGCGACAAGACCTCCTCTTCAACGAGTAGGGACTCCATAGGTACAATAAGGAAAACAGCCTCTGGAAAGTACTGCAAAACTTTGAGCGCGATCCAACGGTCGGATCAAAAGTTATGGCCCTTTTGAGCTGCTATCCAGTCTGGGCGACAAGACCTCCTCTTCAACAACGAGGGATTCCATAAGTACTACAAGGAAAACAGCCTCCAGAAATTACTGTCAAACTTTGAGCGCAATTCAACGGTTGGATCAAAAGTTATGGCCCTTTTGAGCTGTTATTCCTGTCTGGCACGAAAAGACCTACTCTTCAACGAGTGGGGATTCCAAAAGTACTACAAGGAAAACGGCCTCCGAAAACTACTGTCAAACTTTGAGTGCGATCCAATGGTCGGATCAAAAGTTATGGCCGTTTTCAGCTGTTATTCTGGTCTGGCATGAAAAGACCTTCTCTTGAACGAGTATGGATTCCATTGTTATTACAAGGAAAACAGCCCTCGTAAAATACTGTAAAAATTTGAGCGGGATCCAATGGTCGTATCAAAAGTTGTGACCCTTTTCAGCAGTTATTTCGATCTAGAGCGAAAAGGCCTCCTCTTCAACGAGTGGGGTTTCATAAGTATTACAAGGAAAACGGCCACCGGAAACTACTATCAAACTATGAGCGCGATCCAACGGTCGGATCCAAAGTTATGGCCCTTTTGAGCTGCTATTCCTATCTAGCGCGACAAGACCTCCTCTTCAATGAGGAGGGATTCCATAATTACTACAAAAAAAACGTCCTCCAAAAAATACTGTCAAACGTTGAGCGCGATCCAATAGTCAAATCAACAGTTATGGCCCTTTTGAGCTGTTATTCCTGTCTGACGTGACAAGACCTCCTCTTCAATGAGTATGGATTCCATAGGTACTAGAAGGAAAATGGCCTCCGAAAACTACTGTAAAACTTTGAGGGCGATCTAACGGTCGGATCATAATTTATGGCCCTTTTGAGCTTTTATTCCTGTCTGGCGCGAAAAGGCCTCCTCTTCAACGAGTGGGGATTCCATAAGTGCTACAAGGAAAACGGCCTCTGGAAACTACAGGAAAACTTTGAGCGCGATCCAACGGTCGGATCAAAAGTTATGGCCCTTTTCAGCTTTTACTATTGTCTAACGCGAAAAGACCTCCTCTTGAACGAGTATGAGTTCCTTTAGTATTATAAGGAAAACGGCCTCCATAAACTACCGCAAAACTTTGAGCGTAATCCAACGGTCGAATCAAAAGTTATACAAGAAAAGTGAAAAGAAAAAATAAAATAAATACTATAATTTATACAAGAATTTACCTCCCCAGCAACGGCGCCAAAAACTTGACATGACTAAAAGATGTCTTCTTTCAAGTGCAAGAGTGTCGAAGTAATAAATATCCCTGCAAGACCGAGGTCGAACCACAGGGAGGTTAACTATATAAATTATAAATAAAAATAAGAACAACAACAACAATAACAATAATAATAAGTTAAAGAGAGCTTTGAGATGTGATATTGATGTAAGGATTAAACAAGGATAAAATAATTGTCAAGGTTAGGTGATCCACTAATGGTATTTCAAACAAGTATAGTATAACTCTTTTTGTTACTCAACTGGAAACCACAAATAAAGAAGGTTCCAATCGGATTATAAATTCTTAACACGATTATTTTAGTTATCTTATTCGAATAATGCTAATACTTATAAATGTTGTCAGGCATTCATGATTATAATTTATGTTAACAACAAATCAAGTTTCTTTCATAGCATAGGTGTCGGTTATACCATACAGTTGGGCTATTAAAGTACCAAGTATTTGTTATACCAAGGGTTATACAACATAAATCTAGATTAACCATTTAACAAGTAAAGTATTAAAAGTGAACAAGATAACAAATATAAAACATGTTAGTATCAAACATTAATAAGGTGCATGTTGAGTTTATATTATACTTATTCTTACACCATTAGTGTAACCTTTTCACCTTGCCATGATAAACTTAGCTAAACATAATGAAAGAGAGAAACATAAATAAACCCTAAGGAAATGAAAAGCAGAAGCAAGAGATTAATATAAGTAAAACTTAAACATTGCAAAATATAAAGAGAGAGCAAGAGCATGATCTTGATTTGAAAACCAAGATGCCTAAATACATGGCAAATGCCTCCTTTTATAGGCCAAAATTCAGAACTATTCATTTGTTGACTAATTGTTGAGTGAGTGGCCATATCTTGACTTGGTGACAATCCTTATCTTCTTGTCTGCCAAAAACATCATTGATAACGTCATAATTTGAACAGACTTAAATCATGAAAGTTCTAGGAAATTGTCTCAGCTTTTCAAGAAAAGACAGTTGAGGTCATTTGGACTTCTAGAACTCGAGATATGGGCTGAACATTGAACAGTGTGTGGGCTGCCGGACAGATTTAGACTTCTCCGTTGTTGCTACAAGTTGGACTTGAAAACGGCCTTTTTAAATCTTAGACTCCTATAACGTTTTAGGCCTATGTCTTAGCTTTCCATCCATATAAGGCAGACCTAAATCCAAGATCTATAGCTCTAGATATGACCCAATTACCGAATGGTGTTCCAGTTTGTACTAAACCAGCATCTCTTTTCTAAGTTTGGCCCTCTCTTTGTCCTTTCAATTTTTGTACTTAAACTCATCAATCAATCCTTTCATTTATGTGATAGGCCTGCATTTAAGATGAACATTTACCATAAATTAAAGGTATCTTATGGTATCAGACTTGTTATTATGAAACATGCTTTAGTTAAGGAGTTATTGATACTTTAAGTGCAAAATGATGATATAAAACCTTGATAAAAATGCACTTTTAAGTACTAATCACTCAACAGGCAGATGGCAAAGTAAAAGAGATCAAGGAGAGGGTAAACAAGGGTATAGAGACATCATTTCAAATGTTATCCGATAGGCTAATAACTATAGGAAGGCGAATTTATTTGCCTGAGGATAAGACTTTGAAAGATGAAGTATTAAGAGAAGCTCATGAATCTCAATTTGCTACTCATCCTGGAGTACAAAGATGTATAGGGATTTAAAGGAATACTATTGGTGGCCAAATATGAAGAAGGAAATAGCAGAATTTATGTCGAATTATGAGATTTGTCAACAAGTAAAGATAGAACACCAGAAACCTGCAGGGGAATTACAATCATTAACAATTCCAGAATGGAAATTGGAGGATATTTCTATGGATTTTGTGACGGGATTACCCAGAGGAAAGAAGGGGAATGATGCCATATGGGTGATCGTGGATTGACTAACAAAATCTGCTTTGCTTTTGCCTATGAAGATGACTGATTCGGTGGATAAACTAGCAAAATTGTATGTCAATGAAGTAATCAGACTTCACGGAGTGCCAGTTTCAATTATATCGGATCGGGATCCAAGGTTCACATTGAGATTGTGGCCTAGCTTACAACGGGCAATGGGGACAAAGTTGAATCTAAGCACGACATTTCATCCTCAGATGGATGGTCAATCTGAAAGGACCATTCAAACTCTTGAGGATCTCCTGAGGTCATGTGTGCTAGAGTTTGGAGGGAATTGGAAGGATCTCCTGCCATTGGTGGAGTTTCCTTATAATAATAGCCATCAAACTACTATTGGTGTGGCTCCATATAAAGCATTGTATGAGAGGAAATGTTATGCCCCAATTTACTGGGAGGAAGTAGGAGAAAGGAAGCTTTTGGGACCTGAAATGGTGCAACTAACAACTGACAAGGTGAGGGTGATCGGAAAGAGGATGGAGGAAGCCCAAGATAAACAAAAAAGTTACATGGATAGCCGAAGAAGGCCTTTGGAATTCCAAGTGGGGGATAAGATATTTTTGAAGGTGGCGCCTTGAAAAGGCATCATTCGATTTGGAGTAAAAGGAAAATTAGCCCCGAGATATATCGGCCCTTTTGGGATTAAGGAAAGAATCGGGCCAATTGTCTATCAATTAGAATTGCATGTATATTTGGAAAAGATTCACAATGTATTCCATGTGTCATTACTGTAAAAGGCCAAGATAGACCCCTCACGGGTATTGCCACAAGTTCATATGAAGATTGATTAGTACTTAAAAGTGCATTTTTATCAAGGTTTTATATCATCATATTACACTTAAAGTATCATTAAATTCCCTAACTTAAGTATGTTTTATAATAACAAGTCTGATAACATAAGATATCTTTAATTTATGATAAATGCTCATTTTAAATGCAGGCATGTTTCACAATTCAAAGGTTTCATTGATTTGTTTAACTATTGAAATTGAGAGGACAAAGAGAGGGCTAAGCTTAAAGAAGAGATTGTGGTTCAATTCAAACTGGAACACCATTTGGTTATTGGATCATAGCTGGAGGTGTAGAACTTCGATTTAGGTCTGGTTTATATGGATGAAAAGCTAAGACATAGGCCTAAAAATTTCATGAAGAGTCCAAGATTCAAAACGGTTGTTTTCAAGTTCAAATTGTAGCAAAAAAAGAAGAAGTCAGAATCTGTTCTGCAGCTGTTCAGTGTGCGGCTCATATCTCGAGTTCTAAAAGTTCAAATGAGCTCATTCTTGTTTTGTTGGAAAGCTGAGACAAATGCCCAGAACTTTCATAGGACTATGTGTTCAAATTCTGACGTTAGCAATGATGTTTTGTTCATACAAGAAGATAATGGTTGTCACCAAGTCAAGAGGTGGCCACGTGCTCAATAATTACTAATCAAATCAATAGTTCTGAATTTTAGTCTATAAAAGGAGACATTTGCCATACATTTAGACATCTTGGTGTTCAAATCAAGATCACTATCTCTCTTTGTATTTTGTAATCTTCAATTTTTATTTTATGTTATATTAATCTCTTGTTTATGCTGTTCATTTTCTTTACTATACTTAGTTAACTTATATCATGTTTATGTTCTTATATTGTTTATTTATGTTTTTCTTCTTTATTATGTTTAGCTAAGTTAATTTTGTCAAGGTGAAAATGTTACAGTAATGGTGTAAGAATAAGTATAATATAACCTCAACATGAATTTTAATGTTTGATACTAACATATTTTGTATTTGTTATCTTACTTACTCTTAATTCCTTACTTGTTAAATGATTAATCTAGATTTGTGTTGTACAACCCTTGGTACAACAAATACTTGACACTTTCATAGCCTACTATATGGTATAACCAACACTTATGCTATGAAAAAGAACTTGATTTGTTGTTAACATAAGTTATCATCATGAATATGTGACCACATTTACAAGTATTGGCATTACTCAAATAAGATAATTAATATAATCATGTTAATAATTTTTAATCCGATTGGAACCTCTTTTGTGTGCGGTTTCCAGTTGAGTAATAAAAAGAGTTTATACTGTACTTATTTCAAATACCATTAGTGGATCCTCTAACCTTGACAATTGTTTTATCCCTATTTAATCCTTACATCAATATCACATCTCAAAAATTCTCTTCAAGTCCTTTTCATTTATTGTTTATAATTTTATATAGTTCACCTCCCTGTGGTTCGACCCCGGTCTTGCCGAGTTATTTATTACTTCGACATTGTTGCACTTGGGATAAGATATCAATCTTTTGATCATGTCAAGTTTTTGGCGCCGTTGTCAAGGATGTAAGTTACTGTATAAATTATATATTTTATTTTATTTTTCTTTTCACTTTTATTGTTTTTTCTAATTTTCGTTTCTTTTTCTTGTCTTTCTGCGCTTGCATGAGAGTTTGGACATGCACATTAAGTGGTAGACTTTCTAGGAAATCCTTATCATTTTCAGAAAGCATGGCAGAAGAGGATAATCAGTCGCTTCATGTATTCATTGAAAAGCAATAGACAATCAACACTCAAAATGCTCAAATTATGGCAGATTTGAAAGATACTCTTGCAAAGTTCACATCTGCTCTTAGTTTTAAGGAGAAAGGTAAGTTTCCATCTCAACCTCAGCAAAATCCCAAAGGGCAATACAATTCAAGTGCAAGTAGTTTTGAAAACCAACAAATGGATAAAGTCAAATCAGTCACTACTCTCCGCAGTGGTAAGGTTATTGAAAAACTTATTCTTGAACCTTGTAAGAAAGATGATGAGTTAATCTCTAAGGGTAAGGAAAGGGTTGAACCTGAACATT
>Ga0325400_1001801_pt1 | contig 18088 bp, 16 predicted proteins | sample PopdelMetagenome_2_FD_205662 | JGI IMG/M metagenome (GOLD analysis project Ga0325400, IMG submission 205662) | Populus deltoides microbial communities from Bellville, Georgia, United States - Xylem-PdKOR-R1 | ecosystem: Host-associated > Plants > Phyllosphere > Stem > Wood/Secondary xylem... | reverse complement strand
GGCCTCGAACGCGACGGTGCGGACCGGCGAGCGGGTGGCGGCATAGTCGACGTTCACGAGGTTGGCGGTATAGGTGCTGTCGGTGTAGGCGACGTCCGCCGAGATCTGCAGGCGATCCTTCTTCCAGGTCGCACCGATGCCGCCCTGATAGGTGTCGGTCTTGCCGTTGAAGGAGCCGGTATAGCCCTCGGGTCGCACGGCGCCGCTGACCGTCGCCGTCGCGACCTTGTCGGTGCCGGAGATCGTCGTCACATCGGACAGCCTCACGCCATCACCGAAGATCGGGACGAACATCCACCGGTTATAATCTTTCGAGCGGAAACCCTGGTACAGGCCGTCGGCGTAGATCTCGAGCTCGGGCGTGGGCCGCCACTGGAAGGCGGCGTTGACGGAGGGACGGTAGCGATTGCCGTAGCCGAGGAAATTGCCCTGCGCGTCGGGGTAGCGCAGGCCGGCCTGCGCGCCCGGTGCGTTGGTGCCGTCGGTCGTTGCGATCACCAGCGACTGCTCACGCGTCGAATCGAGGAAGTTGACGCCGACGTACGAGGCATTCAGCAGCAGCCCCATCTCGCCGATGCCGGTGTCCCACCGATCGCTGATCAGCAGATTGCCGTTCGGCACGATCTTTTCGGACTGCTGCGACAGCACCCCGTTGAGCGAGCCGGAGAGTTCGAAGCCGTCGAAATCGAAGGGGCGGCGACCCCTCACGTTGATCGCGCCGGCGATGCCGCCCTCCACTTGATCCGCCAGGCCGGACTTGTAGACCTCCAGCGCGGCGACGGTGCCGGCGGGGAAATCTTGGATCTGTACGTATCGCCCCTCGGCGGTGAAGATCTGTCGCCCGTTGTAGGTCGTGGTCAGGTCGGGCAGGCCGCGCACTGTCACGCCGGCCGACTCGCCCCCGCCGCGTGTCACCGCGACGCCAGCGACGCGCTGCAGCGCCGACGAGGCGAAGGTATCGGGGAGCTTGCCGATATCCTGCGCGACGATCGCGTCCACAATCCCGTCTGACGTGCGCTTGATGGCCTGAGCAGATTCAAGGCTGCGCCTCAGGCCGGAGACGACGATGTCATCGGCGGTCGCGCCCTCGTCGGGTTGCGCCGGGTCGGTCAGCTGTGTCTGATCCGGATCGGACGTGCCGGCCTCGGTCGCACTCGCGCCAGCCACAGGCGATCGCAGGTCTTGCGCGTACGCGATTGGTGCGCCGATCAGCAACGCTGTCAACGACACACCGGCCCGTAGAACCGTCCCCATCATCACCCTCCCCAGGATCTGTCGTCCAGGCGCTCTTCGACGCCTCGTGAAGGCTGTGTCACGCGACCGACGCAAAAATGCAACGGCAATTATGTCGCATTTGTCATACTTTGGCGATCAAGATCGTGCTCGTGGAGTCCGGTGAGGGCCCGACCGCGACTAGGCAACGCGGTACCACATGGTTGCGGCTCGTCGGTCAAGGGTGCACGATCGCTAGATGGTCAGTCTCTATGTCATCGCTCTGGTCTCGCAAGCTGACGTGATAGGCCCGCGTCACGTGGAACCCGGCGCTTGGGACGTCGTATCGAAGGTCGTCGACATTACCGTGCCGGGCGTTCCCGGATTTCTGGTCCGCATGGCGCGCGGCAAGAGCAAAGCGGAGCACAAACGAGTCTCGCAAGGGCAGGGCGTCGACGCGCTGCTGGCACCCGATCCCGAGGCACGATGCCGCATCGAGAGCCAAAGTGTCGCCGACGGGCGCTACGCGCAGACGCTGGCCTGCCCACAGAAGAAGAGCACGCCACTGCATATCGTGCGATCCGGCAGCTATGACGCGTCAGGCTTTGCCGGTCAGGCGATCGTCACCGGCACAACGCCGACGGGAGCATTGCGAATTACACTCGATTAACGGGCGAGCAGGATAGGCGCGTAAGTACTGCGCAGCGCGGCGCATGACCAAACGGCATGCTGATGCCGCTTGAAGTCGCTGACGGGCGGATTCTGTCTACCGAAGCGACCACGCTGAACCACGTGCTGGATTCAGCAGCGCGCGAACCAGACAGCAGCCCAGAGCGGCCAAGAGACTTTGAGGTCTAGATTGACGAGTGGCGAGAGTTGGGAGGCGCACAGCGTGACGGGAGTGACTGCTTCTGGGTCCAGTCACCTACTTGGTTGGACCATTGACGACCCTGATGGTTGCCTCAGCCGGGTCTACCGGATCCATGATGAAGGCACCGGCATCTCGGTTGGCGATCAGCCACGCGACGTGCGCAGCGGAGATGCGTTGGCCTGGCACCAGACGCGGGACGCCTGGTGGCGCCGGCGCGATCATCTCCGCCGCAAAGTGCCCCTCTGCATCCTCGTAGCGGACCATCTCCGCCGGACCGGCGAGCGCTTCCGAGCCGGAGATTGCCATGTCGACCGACAAAGTTGCCACGCTTGGACCACCCGGCGAGCGCGGAAGAAGCGTGGGATCTGCCGAGAGCCGAGCAACGAGATCCGCTAACCCCCGCTCGAGCCCGCGGATGTCGCTGCGCGTCGCGCCGAGCGAAATGACAGCCAGGATGTGACGCTCGTCAGAGAGCCCCATGCTGATGCGATGCTCTGCAAACAGCCAGTCGTCGATGGCGTAACCCGAGACCCCCAACCCGGAAATGTCGATAAGGACCTTGGTTTCATCGATCTCGGCACCGGCTGGTATATCATCGCGACCTAGAATTCGCAGCGTTGCGATGCGGCCGATCCTCTCCCGCGCGCTACGCGCCAATTTGAGCACATCGTTCCACATCTGCTCGCCACGCAACGCGTGGTCGCGCCTCGTTGCGTCTAGGGATGCAAGGATAGGAACCGAGGGGCTGGTCGTCTCGAACAGCTCGTACGCCATCCATAGCCGCTGGCGGTCGAGGACGTTCCCTTTCGCCACGATGATCGAGCCCTGCGCCAGCGCCCCCATCGTCTTATGCGCGCTGTACACGGCAGCATCGGCGCCCTTCGTGAGCGGATCGCCAGGTAGTGCCTCGCAAAAAGGATATGCGCCACCCCAGGCGGCATCGACGATCAGCGGGATGCCATGGTCATGGCAGATGTCGGCGAGCGCCGCGATGTCGCTCGTCACGCCGTAATAGGTCGGACTGACCACGATGGCCGCCTTCGCGGCCGGATAGCGCGCCAACGAGGCTCGCAGCGCCTCTGGCGCTACGCCGTGCTCGATGTCCCATGCCTCGTCGACCTGTACGGGCACGATCCCGACATCAAGCCCGGCCGCCAGAGCGAACGTGCGCTCCGCCTTGTGAGCATTCGCCGCAATAAGGATCGTCTCACCCGGACCAGCAACCGCCGCCATGACGGTGTGAAGACTCTGCGTCGATCCACCCGTGACAAAGCGGCAGAAATCGGCATTCCACGCCTCAGCAGCGAGTTCATGCGCACGCTGCAGCGCATGTGCTCCTTCAGTCCGATCATCCAGCCCCTTGGGTGTGAGCACGTCAGCACGGAAGAGGCGTTGGCCGAGCAAGCTGCGCAGCCTTGAAGGCATCGCAGCGCCTTGACTGTGTCCCGGAGCGCCGAACCCGATCGGCGCTTCGTGTTCGATTGCTGCCAACGCCTCGACGAGCGGCGCGCTCTTCTGGTCCATGTCGATGCCTTGCTTAAGTGGCAGGCCAAACGCGCGGATCACAATAACTTAGCCGTCAGACCGAAGATATTTATGTAGGTGGTCGGTGGGCAGGCGGGCCATGCCGCCGTTTGGCCGGATAGGCGATCAGCGCGTGGCCGCTTGATCGTCATCAATGTCGTAGGTTCGATAATCCGTTAAGCCTATTGAAGGGAACTCGATGGTCTGACGTGACGAAAAGGCCATCAGCAGCAGAGATGAACGTCGCCATCTGCGTGCCAGCGCGCAACGAGCCGGACAGGTTGCCGCAGTTCTTCTCATCGCTGGAGCGCCTCGACCAACGCAGTCTCGCGCCGGTCCTATGCCTTCACCTCGACAGCTGCGACGACGATCGCGCATGATGGCGCTGTCAAAGCTACTGCACCTGCAGTGCTCGCCGAGGTAGAGGAGGGGCCATGCCCCGCCCGCGCAAGCCAGCCAGTCCATTCCGCTACTTCAACTCGTCACCCGAGGTGATCCTGCTGGCGGTGCTGATGTACGTGCGCTTTCCGCTGTCGCTGCGGAACGTGTAGGACCTGCTGTTCGAGCGTGGGATCGACATCTGCCACGAGACGGTGAGGCTGTGGTGGAACAGGTTCGGTCCGCTGTTCGCCGGTGAGGTGCGGCGCCAGCGGATGAGTCGCATGCGCGGCTTTCGCCACTGGCGCTGGCACCTGGACCAAATGTACGTGAAGCTGAATGGTGAGATGGTCTACCCGTGGGAACCTGCCAATAGCCCTTGCGGCAAAGTGCGCGGAGAGCCCCGCCTTCTTGGACGCTGAGATGAACGAACATCGGGAGTTGATTCGCCGGCAGGTGACTCTGAGTGACCGCTTCTGGGTCCTGAAGCAGTTAAGAGCAAGCCGGCGACGCTCCCTACAGAATCTGAAGATCTCCTCAAGCTGTCCCGAGCGATCCTAAAGCCCGATGCTCGCCAGACCAGGTAAGACGCTAACCTACGGATATGATGCAGAGCAAGGGCGTTGTCGGCTCCGAACCCCAGGTGCGGATCGCGCCGGTCATCCGACCACGGGGCTTCTCAGGAAGAAGCGAGAGGCGGCATGGCGAGAACCATAGTGGTGACGGGCGGCAGCGCGGGCATCGGCTTGGCGATCGCCGAGCGGTTCGCGCGCGATGGCTGGCAAGTCGCGATCGTAGCTCGGCAAGAGGCACGACTGCAGCAGGCCAGCGCGATGCTGGCGGCTGCTGGCGCCCCCAAGGTGCTGGCGATCAGCGCCGACGTCGCGGACGTGACGGCGATCGACGCAGCCGCTGCGCGCGTTGAGGCCGAGCTCGGAGCCATTGCCGCCTGGGTCAACAACGCGATGTCGACCGTCGTCGCGCCGGCGGACCGCATCATCGCCGCGGAATACGAGCGTGTCACCGCCACGACGTACCTAAGCCAGGTGTACGGCACGCTGGCGGCGCTCCGCTACATGAAGCCGCGTGGGAAAGGCGCAATCGTGCAGATCTCGTCGGGCTTGGCGGAGCGACCGGCGCCGCTCCAAGCAGCCTATTGCGCCGCCAAGGCAGCGGTGACGGGATTTACCGACTCGCTGCGTGCCGAGCTGATCGCCGACAAGAGCGCGATCTCGCTGTCGGTCATCTACCTGCCGGCGGTGAACACACCGCAGCCGACCTGGGCACGCAATCGCAGCGGGCGCGAACAGGTCCTGCCCGATCCGTTGTTCGACCCGCGGCTCTGCGCGGAGGCGGCGCTCGAAGCAGTGAGGCGGCCGCAGCGCGAGTTCTGGGTCGGCCGGTCGACCGCGATGATGGCGCTCGTGCAGTCACTCGCGCCGGCGTTCGCGGACCGCCAAGCGGCCAAGCAAATCGATGCCATGAGCGGCGCACCCGCGCCAGATCGGGAGGGCAACCTCGACAGGCCATACGAGGGTCCTGCCGCTATTGACGGGCCGTCGACTGATCGGGCGCAAGCCGGCCAGCTTCAGACCTTCTCTAGCCGGCAGCGTGACCTGCTCAAGCTCGGCGCGGCGGGTGGGTTGCTCGGCATCGGCGCCGCAGCCGCCTTTGGTCTGGCACGTATTCCGCCGCGCCTGCGTTCATGAGCGGGCTGCTCGACGAAATCCGCGGCACGCTCACAGCACCGGCACCTGGCGGCGTTCGGCTGGACGGCTATCTGGCGCTCGAAGACTATGGCGCCCTCGGTGATGGTCGTTCGGTCGCACTGTCGGGCGCGGACGGCTCGATCGACTGGTGGTGCGTGCCCAATCTCGACTCGCCGCCGCTGTTCGATCGCCTGCTCGATCCCGAGGAGGGCGGCCGCTTCGTCGTGACGCCGACCGACAGCTTCACGGTCGAGAGGCGCTATCTTCCCGACAGCAACGTGCTCGAGACCGTCTTCACCACGGCAACGGGAAGCGCCAAGCTGACCGAATCGATGAACAGCGGTACCGCCGGCCGTCTTCCCTGGGCCGAGCTGGGGCGGCGGATCGATGGATTAACCGGGTCGGTGAGCTTCCGGATGGAGATGCGCCCTGGCCGCCGAGCCGACGGTGCCAGTCCGTATCACTCGACGATCGGCAAGCACGCCGTCTTCCATGTTGGAAACGTGCTCGGGCTGCTGCTGCACAGCGACGGGATCGTTGTCAGCCGCACTGACGAGGCGGTCACGGCCGAGTTCGCGGTGGCCAGCGGCCAGCGCAGGATCGTGGCGATCGTCGCAGGCGAGGATGAGCCGCTGGTGGTGCCGACGATCGATCGGATCGACGAGCGCATCGACACGTCCGACGCCGAGTGGCGGGCCTGGTCCGAGCGGGTCGAGCATGGCGGGCCGCGCCGCGCCGCGTTCATCCGCAGCGTTCTCGCGCTCAAGCTCCTGCTGTTCTCGCCCTCGGGTGCGATCGCCGCGGCCGCCACGACATCGCTGCCGGAGGGTATCGGCGGTCACAAGAACTACGACTATCGCTACGCCTGGATTCGCGACGCGGGCTATACCATCAAGGCGTTCCTCGCGGCGGGCGCGCAGGCCGAGGCCAAGGCGGCGTTCAGCTGGCTGCTCAAGCGACTGGCCGAGCATGGCGCACGCGTCTGCTACACGCTCGACGGCGCCGTCGTGCCGGGGCTGCGCGAGATCGAGGTGCCGGGCTATCGCCGCTCCACGCCCGTACAGGTCGGCAACGCCGCGACCGATCAGCACCAGCACGGCATCTATGGCGACATCTTCGAGACCGCGGCGCGCTTCGTCGCCTGCGGCAACATCCTCGATGCGTCCAGCGCCGAGCTGCTGTCGCACCTCGCCGACCAGTGCGCCGACGCGTGGCGCAAGAAGGACGCCGGCATCTGGGAGCTGCAGGAGCCGCAACATTACACCATGTCGAAGGTCAGTTGCTGGCAGGCGCTCGCGCGCGCGGTCGAGCTGGCGGACGAGGGGCAGCTACCCACCACCTGCCGCGAGCGCTGGTCACGCGAACGCGACCGGATCGCGCGCTGGATCGAGGAGCATTGCTGGTCTGAGGCGAAGCAGGCCTTCGTCTTCTATCCGGACAGCGACAGGCTCGACGCCTCGCTCGCGCTCATGGTGCGCTTCGGCTTCGACGGTCGTGAACGGCTGGAGAAGACCCTCGACGCGATCGACGCCGAGCTCGGCGCCGGCCCCTATCACTACCGCTACAGCGACGTCGCCGCCGAGGAAGGCTGTTTCCTCGCCTGCACCTTCTGGATGGTGGAGGCGCGCGCCTTGCTCGGACAGCGCGACCGCGCCGAACAGTCTTTAGCGGCCATCACGCGGGCACTCGACCGCGGCGTCGGCGTGATGAGCGAGATGGCCGATCCGCGCTCCGGCGCGTTCCTCGGCAACCTGCCACAAGGCCTGTCGCACCTCGCACACGTCATGGCGCTCGATGTGCTCGCCGCCGAGGGCGAATGCTGACGCCCATCCGCTTCATTCTTCTTGGTCCCCCACACAAGCTGGAGCATCTCCATGACCGATCGCCTGACCATGCAGGATCCGCGCACGCAATATCCGCAGCCGCCGTTCCCCCGCCAGCCACAGCCCGTCCCAGGTCTCGCCGTCGAGATGGATCCCAAGCCCGATCACGGCGAGACAAGCTATGTCGGCGCGGGCAAGCTCAAAGGGCGCAAGGCGCTGATCACCGGCGGTGACAGCGGCGTGGGTCGCGCCGCCGCGATCGCCTACGCGCGCGAGGGTGCGGACGTTGCGATCTCCTATCTCGCCACCGAACAGTCCGATGCCGACGAGGTCGTCAAACTCATCGAGGCCGAGGGGCGAACGGCGGTCGCGCTGCCCGGCGACATCACCGACGAGTCATGGTGCCGCGAGCTGGTCAGCCAGGCCAGAGCGGCGCTGGGCGGGCTCGACATCCTCGTCATCAACGCCGGTCGGCAGCAGAACCGCGAGGACATCTCGAAGGTGACCTCGGACGACTTCGACAAGACGATGAAGACCAACCTTTACGCCATGCACTGGATCACGCAGGCAGCGGTGCCTCACCTGCCAGCGGGCGCGAGCGTCATCACCACCGCCTCGATCCAGGCGTACGAGCCGTCGGCGATCCTGCTCGACTATGCCACGACCAAGGCTGGCATCGTCGCCTACACCAAGGCGCTGGCCAAGCAGCTGCTGGAAAAGGGCATCCGCGCCAACGTGGTCGCACCGGGTCCGTTCTGGACCGCGCTGCAGGCGTCGGGTGGCCAACCTCCCGAGGCGGTGGAGGAATTCGGTTCGGAGAGCCAGTACGGTCGTCCCGGCCAGCCGGTCGAGCTGTCGGCGGTGTACGTGCTGCTCGCCAGTCAAGAGGCCAGCTTCATCAACGGCGAAGTGTACGGCGTCACCGGCGGCGCCGGCGTAGCCTAGGACCTCTGCGGCAGCACCGTTGGTGCTGCCGCCACAACGCTGAGAGATCACGGTGCACGCCGCGTGTTGTCAGTACACGGGTTCACGATATCAGCGAAATTGCGACGACGAGCTCGGTATGCCGGAACGGATCCGCATGCCGACACTTGATGGTGATCACTGATCAACATCAATAGGTAAGCGCGTGGCCCAGCTCTATTTCTTACACGCGCTTGGCGCGAGTGCGCGCGAGTGGGATGAGGTAATCACCGGATTGGGCGATCTCGGGGATTGCGTCGCGCTCGACCTTCCCGGCTTCGGCGACAGCGCGGATGCCGTACTCGACGTCGCGGGACTGGTTGACTGGTTCGCGCAGCAGGTGTCGGCCCGGCAACCGCAGAGTTGGGCGGTGATCGGCCACAGCATGGGCGGCAAGATCGCGACGCTCGCCGCCGCTCGCGCGCGCGACGGCGACCCGGATTTCGCAGGCCTCGCCGCGGTGGTACTGCTCGCCGCCTCGCCGCCCGCGCCCGAGCCAATGAAGGAGAAGCGTCGCGCCGAGATGATCGGCTGGTTCGCCGATGGCCGGATCGGTACGGACGAGGCGGCGATGTTCGTCGATGCCAATACCGCCCGGCGCCTGCCTGAACCGCTGCGCGCGCAGGCGATCGCCGATGTGGAGCGTTCCGGTCGCCGCGCGTGGACCGGCTGGCTGGAGCGCGACAGCCGCGAGGATTGGCAGGCGGCGGCGGGGACGCTTTCGGTGCCGGCGCTGATCGTCGCCGGCGGCGAGGACGGCGATCTGGGCGAGGACGCGCAGCGGCGGCTCAACCTGCCGCACTATCGCGACGCGCGCGTCGAGGTGGTGGCCGGTGCCGCGCATCTGTTGCCCTATGAACGGCCTTCTGCGGTCGCGGCCCTGATCCGGGACCATGTCACGCCGGCCTTTGCGCGAGCTTTGCCTGCGCCCTTCGTTGCGCTGCTCGCGTCCGATCGGGTCAGCCGCCGGACGCGGGCGGTGTTGACCGAGCGGCACGCCGCACCGCCCCCGGGCAAGGTGCTGTCGCCGCAGCAGCGGGCGGTGTTAGCCGCTCTGGTCGAGACGGTGTTGCCGGGCGCCGCCGATCCGGTCGATCTCGCCGCCCGGATCGATGCGATGCTGACGGGCGGGATCGGCGACGGCTGGCGCAGCGCCGAACTGCCCGCCGATGCCGAGGGCTGGACGTCGGGCCTCGACACGCTCGACCGTCTCGCCCGCGGCTTCGCCGACGCCGCGCCGGCGGATCGTGAGCGATGTCTGCGGTCGATTGCCGACGGGACCGGCGACACGAAGGGCGGTGACCTCGATCCGCGCCAGATGCGACTATGGTTCGCCGAGGCGCGCGCGGAGATCGCGCGGCAGTGGATGGCGCTGCCGGCCACCATGGCCCGGATCGGCTATGACGGTTTCGCTGTCGGCGGCGACGGACCGCACAAGCAAGGGTATCGGCTGACCCCGGCCGACACGATCGAGGACTGGCAGCGGCTGGAGGCGCGAGCATGAGCGGCGCGGCGGACATGGCCGACGTCGTCATCGTCGGCAGCGGCGCGGGCGGCGCGCCGCTCGCCGCGCGGCTGGCCGAGGCGGGCGTCTCGGTCGTGGTGCTGGAGGCGGGGCGCGCCTTCCGGCCCGACGATCATGTCCCCGACGAACTCGCCGCCGATATCTATTGGATGGAGGAGCGGCTGAGCGGCGGCGCCGACGCCACCGCCTTCGGCGCCAACAATTCGGGCATGGGCGTCGGCGGTTCGACGTTGCACTGGGGCGCCTTCTGCCCGCGGCCCGACGCGCGCGACCTGCGGCTGCGCAGCGAGAGCGGGCAGGGCGAGGACTGGCCGATCGCGCATGACGAACTGATCGGCTATGTCGACGCGGTCGAGCGCTTCATCGGCGTGTCCGGCCCGGCGCGCTACCCGTGGGACGCGGGACGGCGCTACGAATTGCCTCCGGTCGCGCGCAACGCCCCCGCCGACGCGATGGCACGCGGCTGCGCGGCGCTCGGAATCGTCGCGACCGACGCTCCTGCCGCTCTGATCTCGCGCGACCGCGCGCAGCCGCATTGGGGTGAGCGCAAGGCGTGCGTCAACTGCGGCACCTGCCACCAGGGCTGCCGTACGGCGGCCAAGGCGACGACCGACACGAGCTGGCTGCCCCTCGCGGTTGCGCATGGCGCCGAGGTGCGCGCGGAGTGCCGCGTCATCGATATCGAACGCGACGGCAGCGGCCGGGTGAGCGGCGTCGTCTATGTCCGCCGCGGCGAGCGCAGGCGCCTGGCCTGCCGCACGCTGTTCCTGTGCGCCGGCGGGGTCGAGACGCCGCGACTGCTGCTGAACCTCGATCTCGCCAATTCGAGCGGTCAGGTTGGTCGCAACTTCATGGCGCATGTCGCGACGCAGGTGTGGGGCCGGTTCGACGCCGACATGCGGATGAACCGCGGCTATCCCTCGTCGCTGATCACCGAGAACATGATGCGGGCCGCCGACGCCGACCATGCCGGCGGCTACCTGATCCAGAGCCTAGGCGTGATGCCGGTGACGCTCGCCACCAATCTGGCGCGCGGGGCCGGGCTGTGGGGGCGGGCGCTGGTCGACCTCCTCGACGATTACAACCGGTTGGGTGGGATCGGCATCAACGGCGACTGCCTGCCGTCCGACGACAACCGGCTGACTCTGGCGGACGAGACCGACGCCTATGGATTGCGCAAGGCGCGGATCGACTTCAGCTACGGGCCGAACGAGCGCGCGATCGATGTCCATGCGCGAAAGACGATGACCGCGATCTGGGAGGCGGCGGGCGCGCGCGACATCTTCGCGGTCGATCGCTCGGCGCATACGATCGGTACGTGCCGGATGGGCGATGACGGCGACCGCGCCGTGGTCGATGCCGATGGACGCAGCTTCGATATCGAGAACCTGTTCATCTGCGACAATTCGGTTTTCCCGAGCGCGCTTGCGGCCAATCCGGCGCTGACGATCATGGCGCTGTCGCTGCGCACCGCCGACCGTTTCCTCGCGACGCGAGGCTGAAGGAGAGAGACATGGATCTGGGGATCAAGGGCCGCATCGCGCTGATCAGCGGGGCGGACTCTGGCATGGGGAAAGAGACCGCGCGGTTGTTGCTGGAGGCGGGCGTGCGCGTCGCCATCACCGACAAGCCCGACGGCACGCTGGACGAGGCGGTCAGAGAACTGTCGCGGCTGGGCGAGATCGTCGCGGTGACCGGCGACGTGACCAAGGTCGACGAGGTCGAAGCGATATGGCGGCAGGTCCGCGACGAGCTGGGCGAACCCGATATCTACGTCAACGCCGCCGGCGTCACCGGCGCGACCGGCGACTTCCTCGACGTCGACGATGCCGGCTGGCTCGAGACGCTCGACATCAATCTGATGGGGGCGGTGCGCATGTGCCGCGAGGCGATCCCGGCGATGCGCGAGAAGGGCTGGGGCCGAATCGTGCTGTTCGCGTCGGAGGATGCGGTGCAGCCCTATGTCGACGAACTCGCCTATTGCGCGTCGAAGGCCGGCATCCTCAGCCTCGCGAAGGGCCTGTCCAAGGCCTATGGCTGCGACAACGTGCTGGTCAACACCGTCTCGCCGGCGTTCATCGCGACGCCGATGACCGACGCGATGATGCGCAAGCGCGCCGAGGAGAAGGGAACCTCGTTCGACGAGGCGATCGCCAGCTTCCTGGAAGAGGAACGGCCCGGCATGGTGCTGAAACGGCGCGGTAAGCCAGAAGAGGTGGCCGCGGCCGTCGCCTTCCTCGTCTCCGAGCACGCGAGTTTCATCAACGGCGCCGGCATCCGCGTCGATTCCGGCTCGGTCTCCACGATCGCCGGCTGACGGGGCGGAACCGTTAACCCTCAGGATCGCTACGTTCTCTCACTTAGATCAATGATCGGAGTCACGCGATGGCCGGCACGGACGAAGCTCAACCTCAGTACAAGATCGATTATCGTGAGATCCAGCCGTTCGGCACGCTCAAAGAGCTCCCGCTCGGCCTGTCGGACAACGCGCGCAAGCAGAGCGTGTCGATCCTCAATCAGGTGCTCGCCGACACGATGATGCTGCGCGACCTCTACAAGAAGCATCACTGGCAGATGTCGGGCGCGACCTTCTACCAGCTGCACCTGCTGCTCGACACGCACTATGAGAAGCAGGCTGAGCTGGTCGACATGGTGGCGGAGCGGATCCAGGCGCTCGGGGGGATCAGCATCGCCACGCCGCACGACGTCGCCGAGATGACGCGGATCCAGCGCCCTCCCAAAGGTCGCGAGGACGTGCCGACGATGCTTTCGCGGCTGATCGAGGCGCATCGCATCGTGCTGGAGCAGGCGCACGAGGGCGCAAAGTCGGCCGATGAGTCAGGCGACGACGGCACCAACGACCTGCTGGTAAGCGATATCATCCGCTCGAACGAGCCGCAGGTGTGGTTCATCGGCGAGCATCTCGCCGCGACCGCTCTGCAGCGCGCCGATTGACCTCAGCGGAGCGACGCGGGCATGGCAGAGCGCGATCTTGCGGCGGGCGTGGCCGCGTCCGACATCGGTGACGATGCGATCGTCGCGGGCAAGGTCGGAGGCGAGGATGTCGTCCTGCTGCGTAGCCGGGGTCGGCTCTGCGCGCTGGCCGGCACCTGTCCGCACGCCGGCGCGCCGCTCGAGGAGGGCATCGTCGCCGACGGCACGCTACGCTGCCCATGGCATCATGCACGCTTCGATGCTGCTACTGGCGAGGCGGTGAGCGCGCCCGCGTTCGGTCGGCTCGATCGCTATGAGGTGTTCGAAGCCGCCGGGATCGTTCGGGTTGGCGCGAGGCTGCCTTTACCAGAGATCGCGCGAGCGGGGGCGGTCGGGCGGCTCGGCCGGGTGGTGATCGTGGGCGGCGGTGCCGCCGGGCATGCCTGCGCCGAGATGTTGGCGCGACATGGCGCAGGCGGCGCGGTCACTCTGCTCAGTGACGAGCGGGACGCACCCTACGACCGCACTGCCTGCTCCAAACAATACCTGGCGGGCAAGGTCGAGCGCGACGCATTGCCTCTGCCGGCGCCGGCGGGAGCAACCGTCCAGCTCGGCGCACGCGTCATACGGATCGATCGGGAAGCGCGGCGTGTCGAGCTCGAGAGCGGTGAGGTCGTCGCCTACGATCGACTCGTTCTTGCGACCGGGGCAGCGCCACAGATTCCTTCCTTCGCGGGGAACGACCGTGCCGACGTGCATGTCGTCCGCACGCTTGCCGACGCCGACGCGCTGATAGCGGCAGCGGAAGGGGCCGACCGGGCGATCGTCATCGGATCGAGCTACATCGGAATGGAGGCGGCCGCGTCGCTCATCTCGCGCGGACTGGCAGTGACGGTCGTGTCCGACGCCGACGTGCCGCTCGAGAAGACCGCCGGCGCGGAGGTCGGTGCGATGATCCGCCGATTGCACGAGAGCAAGGGGGTCACCTTCCGCACCGGTCGCGCGGTCGCGCGCTGGGACGGGCAGGAGGCGACGCTGGACGACGGCAGTCGCGTCGAGGGCGATCTGCTCGTGGCCGGCACCGGAGTCCGGCCGCGCACCGAATTAGCCGGGGCGGCGGGATTGAAACTGGCGGACGAGGTGGCTGGTGGCGGCGTCGCTGTCGGCTCTGACCTGCGCACCTCGGACGAGGCGATCTACGCGATCGGCGACGTCGTGAGCGCGCCTGACCCGCGGCTGGGTCATCCGATCCGGGTCGAACATTGGGTGGTGGCGCAGCATATGGGTCAGTGGCTCGCGCGCCACCTGCTCGGGCTTGTGGAGGGCGGCTACGACGATGTGCCGTTCTTCTGGTCGGGCCATTACGACGTCAGCCTGCGCTACGTCGGCCACGTCGACGCGCCTGATGACCGATCGCTGGATGGCGACGCGGCAGCGCGAGACGTCGCGGTGACCTATGCCGAAGAGGGAGAGCGGCAGGCGCTGCTCACCTGCGGGCGCGATCGTGCCGCGCTGGCCTTTGAGCGGGAACTCGAGCGACGCGGGTCAAACTTGCTGCCTGCTCGTGAGTAAGACCAGATAAGGGACGTGATCGGCTTGCAGTTGCTGTAAGACGGCCGCACCCACAGACGGGGCGCCGCGGCGATTGCCCGTTTCGCTGCGCTGAACGCGGAAAATGCCGATGCGAGTGCGACCTTCAACACGCGCTTCTTGTAGAAGCCCGCCGCGTAGATCGATCCGGTGCGCGAGAAGTATTATTCCAGGCTGGCGTCGAGCTGGTCCGCGGTGAGCGGGCGAAGGTCGGCGTTGCCCGAGGTAGCAGTGCGCTGGCCGTTGGTGGGATTGTTCTCGAAGATCGTAATGTTCGGGTTGAGCTGGTCGAAGCCTGGACGCGTCAGCGCCTTGGACGCGGCGAGGCGCAGCTGCAGCTTGTCGGTGAAGTGGAACGTCAGGTTCAGGCTCGGCAGCGCCTTGGTATAGTCAGAATCGACGTTCACCGGATTGAAGATGATCGGGCCATTGCCGTAGATCGGCGCGCTGCTCGCCGCGTCGGTGCCGGTCTGCACCCGCGGCGACGAGCCGACGAAGCCCGCGGTGCTCACCTTGGTCTTGATCAGTCGCACGCCGATATTGCCGTCGATCGGCACCGCACCGCCGCTGCCGAAGCGCGCCACGCCATAAGCGGTATAAGTCTTCTCGCCCTGCGTGCTGCGGTGGACGATGCGTAGCCGACGCCGGCGCGGAGCGCCGCCTGTTGCGAAAGGTCGACGAACGGAGCCAGCGCCTGCCGCGTCGCGCCATGGTCGAGCACGGTATCGCGGTCGAAGAACACCGCGCTGGTGGGCACGTCCTGGAAGCCGCGGTAGAGGTCGCCGCGGAACAGCCGCTGCTCGTAGAGATCGGGCGAGAGCGCGCGAGTGAGGCCGTAATATAGGTAGGTGGAGCTGTCGGTCACCGCCGACCGGTCGGTGTAGCGCAGCCCGCCCGCGAGCGACTTTAGAAAGCCGCCGTCGATCTTATACTCGGCGTCGAGGCGTCCGGCATATTCGGTGCCAACCGAATGCTCGATATGGTCGAGGTAGCCCGCTCCCGAAGCGTAATTGGCCGGATCGCTGACCAGACCGTTGCCGTTGGCGGGATCGCTGTCGGGCGAGATGATCATCGACGGCACGCCGCTGCCGACCGAAGTGGTAAGCCGCTCGGCGGTGGGGGCGAGGATCACGATTGAGCGCTGCCCGTCGGTGACGCCGCGGATATACTGAAAGTCGCCGTTGATCGTCAGCCGGTCGCTCGGCCGCCATTTGGCATTGAGCGAATAGTCGTGAGGAGGCTCAGCACCACCCCGCTCGTATAAGCGGTGCCGCGGAGCGAGAGCGGGTTCAAGTCGAACTCCGTCCTGCCGCGGTCGAGCGCGCTCAGCGCGCGCCCGATTACGAGCAAGCCGAAGCCGTGGAAGAGCGCGGTCTCGAGCACGAGAATCGTCGACAGCACCAGCTCGACCCACAATGACGGTGCCACGAGCAGCCCGTTAGAACCGCCGCGCCTCGTGGCCGATGGTGTCGCATGTGCCGCGAAAGCTGTAAGAGGCGGCGCCGTCGACGGTGATCCGTCCCGTGCGGCGATCGATCACCAGCTTGGGCTTGTTGAGGCCGTTCAGGCGATAGCTCGCACGAATGATGTCTGGGCCCTCGACCACGTCGTGGAGGTCCCACCAGCCATTATCGCCGCCCGAGTGCAGTGGCGGTATAAGCGACTTGGGCAGGCGGATGCGACCGCCGCCTTCCCACGTCTGCACCATCAGCGAGGCGTCGAACACCTCCGTGGTGGTCTCGTTGTAGCGGCCATAGTCGTAGCGGTTCTTGTCGCGATTCCACGTCCAGGTCGTGCCGCTGGCGATCCCCGCCTTGCTGCCATCGCCGAAGCAGACCAGGCCGAGGTCGACGTTGCGGCCATCAACCATCGGCGCATCGCTCCCCACGTAGCTCGGGACGGCCTGCTGGCGCTCAGGTGGGCGCGAATAGCCACGATCGGGCTCGTAGCTGGCAGACGGCCGAGTGGCGGGTTGCCCGGTGTAACTGGCGTTCGGACGAACCTTCGCTGACTTACCGCAGTCGGGGGGCAAGGTCGACTGGATCGAGCTGTACCGCCCGTCCATCGTGGCGATGGTGACGCACTGGCGGCGCTCGGCGTTCCACCAGTTGGTATAGGCGCGATCATCGCCTTGCTCCGCGCGCACATCGACGTAGCCGCGACGCCGGATCTCCAGCTCGCCCTGTCCTGCGCGGGCGCCGACCATGTCTTCGAGGCCGGTCGCTTGCGCCGTGGCGGCGCTCGGCATTACGGGTAGCAGCAGCGCGGCGGCGAGGAGTGGCGAGGCGTTGGTCATCGACATGGCATTCCCCTGTTTGCCGGCCTGGCCTCGGCCGGACGTTGGCTCGTCACGGCTGCGGCACCACCGCGTCCATCACGGTCAGCGGCTCTCCGCCGCTCGAGCCCACCCGCGACTGAGTGATGAGGATCGTCGTGCCCGGCCGTAGCGCGGCGCGTACCTGCTCGTAGAAGGCCCGCGGCAAGCGCAGCCGGTTGATCACGCCCTCGTCCAGCGGGCGTCCTGCCTCTTCCTCGTGCCCAGGGAGGCCGATATATGCCCAGCGCGGCGATCCATCAGGCGCGCTCGTCAGCGTGATGACGTGGCTGCCGGGATCGTCGTCGTTCACCGCCGCGACGCTGCGCCCGATCTCGACGCCACCGCGCATCACGACCACCTGCCGGTCCGACTTGGAGACGATGATCGTCATCGGACCACTCGTGGATCGTTCGGGTTGCCAGCTGAACTGCTGCTGATCGAGCAGTGCGCGCTCGACCCGACGGCCCTTTGCATCGACGGGTGCGAGCAGACTGGTCTCGGTGCTGCGGACGTGGCTCGCGGCGTCGCCGTCGATCACGACCGTTGCACCGAGGGAGGTGATGCCGAACAATTCGCGCGAGAAGCCATAGGGCAGGTGCACGCAGCCGTGGCTCTCCGGATAGCCGGGGAGCCCGCCGGCATGGAGCGCGACACCGTCCCAGGTGAGGCGTTGCTGGAACGGCATCGGCGCGTTGTTGTACTTGCTAGACCGGTGCTGTGCGTCCTTCTGGAGGATCGTGAAGACACCCGTCGGTGTCTCGTGCCCCGGCTTGCCGGAAGAGACCGAGCTGACGCCGATCCGGACGCCGTTGCGGTAGACGGTCGCCAGCTGGCGCGAGAGGTCGACGTAGACGACGACCTGTCCATTGGGCGCGACACCCGGCGCCCACACCCACTCGCCAGGCTTGAGCCGCTCGGCCATGTGGACGAACTCGGTCGGCGAGCTGGCGCGCGCACCCTGCGCTAGAGCCGGGGGCGCAAACGCGATCGCGGCGCCAGCCACCATCGCTTTGAACACAGGGCATGGCATCTCGCTACTCCCCCTTGATCGCGATCAATCTGCGAGCGTTCGGCGCTGATTTGCAAGCAGATATTGCACCGCGCCGGCCTATCGCTCAGTGTGCGGCATGGACTTCATGAAGTGGCTCAACTCGCTGGACGAGCTCCTCTACGAGGTCATGAGCTGGCTGCTCTTTTTTCCACTTACGCTGTGGCGCGCCATCTTCCGTCCGATCGGCATCA
>Ga0325400_1001796_pt1 | contig 18101 bp, 14 predicted proteins | sample PopdelMetagenome_2_FD_205662 | JGI IMG/M metagenome (GOLD analysis project Ga0325400, IMG submission 205662) | Populus deltoides microbial communities from Bellville, Georgia, United States - Xylem-PdKOR-R1 | ecosystem: Host-associated > Plants > Phyllosphere > Stem > Wood/Secondary xylem... | reverse complement strand
CATTATGCGTCCATCCGCGAAGACCTCGACAATACGGTACCCCCGGTAACTTGTTCCCCAGTTACCGCCAATGTGTCCATCAAACAGGAACGGTTTATTATTGACCAGCTTAACCCCATCCTGGTCGTGCTCATGACCGTGGAAAACGGCTTTTACGTTGGCCTGCTTTCCGATAACTTCCATCACGGCCGGGCAGTCGACGCCGTTTTTGGTCCACTTTTGCTGCGGGATGTGCAGGAACACAAAAACATGCTTCTTTCGACGCTGGCTGTTCAGGGCTGACGTCAGCCAGCCCGCATCGGCGCACACATATTCGCCTTTTTCGTTGGAGGTATTCCCCAGTACAAAAGCGTAATCGCCCAGTTCAACGACGTGATTTTCAGGATAACCCCAAGTTTGTTCCCATACCGCCGGACTCACCTTATCGTGGTTGCCGCGCGTCACATAGTACGGAATCGGCAGCTGACTGAAAGCCGCTTTGACTTCGGGTAAAAAGCGGGGCTCGTCGTGAATCAGATCGCCGTTGAATACGCAGACATCCAGGCCGCTGCGTTCTTTTTCTGCTTTCAGGTAACCAATCATTCGGTCCATGTAGCCTTTATAATCCGTATCGGGTTGGCCGTAATGGGCGTCGGACGCTACGGCAAAGCGAAACAGCCGGGCGGGGTTACGCGGATCGGCCGGGGCGGCAGTCGCGCCCGGAATGGTTAGGACAAAAGGAGCCGCGGCCAGTCCCGTCGACTGTTTCAAAAATCTTCTGCGTGAGTTATTCATGGATGCAGGAAGGGATCAATTATTGCAGTGTGAATCTATTAAAATGTAGTATGTGGTTACCTTTGGTCAGGTTACTTTTTCGTTAAATGTCCTCCGGCGAAACTACACCCCCCTGAGAGCCGTTATATGAGTATGAAAGCATTTAAGCGTGCTCTTCGCTGGGCATTAGGTATATTAGTGGTACTAATCATTGGTGTGTTAACTCTGGGCCGGCTGGTCGATGCCCGGAGAAGTGACGTAGAAATTGCTGAATCATTCCAGAATGAGCCGGTTAAACCGGTCGTCCATCGTTACCGCATGGGTGACCGGACAATCCGCTACATTGAAGCCACCAAGCAGTTGGGCGACACGACCCTGCCCGTTGTTATCTTTATTCACGGTGCGCCGAGTTCGCTGTGGTTTTTTGAAAAATTCTTCCGGGATACTACGCTGCTGAACCGGGCTCGTCTGGTGTCGGTCGACCGGCCGGGCTATGGCTATTCGGATTTCGGGCGGGTGGAAACGTCCATTGTTCGTCAGGCAAAACTGCTGCAACCACTCGTTGATCAGTACCGGAAGGCCCCCTTTGTGATGCTGGTGGGCTCGTCGTACGGCGGCCCGGTGGCGGCCCGGCTGGCGATGAACAACCCTAAGCAGACGGGTGGTTCGGGAATTGATCATATCGTATTTGTTTCGTCCGCCAATGGCCCGGGACTCGAATATACCTATCCAATCAGTTACCTGATTGACCAGGCTCCCCTGCGCTGGCTAATGCCGCCGTTGCTGATGCTGGCCAATGATGAGAAGCTCGCCCACGGTAAGGCACTGCGGGAAATCCTCCCCGACTGGCCCAAAATTACCGCCGGTATTTCCATCCTGCACGGTCAGCGCGACGAACTGGTTTACCCGACCAACGTGGCTTTCGACCGCCAGCAGTTGGTCAATGCCCGGGTGAAGGAATTTATCCTGCCACAGAACCGGCACGACATTATTTTCAATAAGCGGGAGTACGTGACCGACATCATTCTGGAGGTACTGACTAACTACGCCAGACCCATTCTTAAACTGAAGGACGCCCAGAAGAAATACATGACCAGTACAAACTAGGTTAACTGCCGCTTCGCCCTTTCAACGTTTATGAAAAACTACACGCTTCGTCGTTTATCTGACCAACCCATTCTGACTGCCGCCGACGTTAAACCGTCGCACCCGGATTTTCAGGTAATGGGGGCTTTCAATCCCGCAGCCTGCCGATTTGGCGACGAGATTCTGCTCCTGCTGCGGGTGGCCGAGGCTCCTGACCCCGAACCTAATCAGATTAAGGTTCCGGTCGTACGGCAGCAAAACGGACATTTTGAGGTAGTGATTGAAACGTTTAAGGAGCCGGAAGGCGACTATGACCCGCGGGTGGTTACCATCAACGATCAGGCTTATCTGACTTCGCTCAGTCACCTGCGGCTGGCCCGCAGCCGGGACGGCATTCACTTTACGGTCGACGAAAAGCCGTTTCTCTTCCCGGAACGAGCCGACGAATCGTTTGGCGTCGAAGATGCCCGCATCACCTTCCTGGATGGGCAATACTGGATTACCTACACGGCCGTTTCCGAAAATGGGCCCGGCGTGGGGCTGGCAGTAACGAAGGACTTTCAGACGGTGGAGCGCAAAGGCATGATTATGCCGCCCCCCAATAAAGACGCCTGCCTGTTTCCTCAAACGATTAACGGCCTGTATTACCTGCTGCACCGGCCCATGGTTTCCGAAATTGGTAAACCGTCCATCTGGCTGGCCGAGTCACCGGATGGCGTACACTGGGGTAACAACCAGTACCTGTTCGGCGCGGCCGGAACCGAGTGGGAATACCAGAAAATCGGCGCGGGACCTGAGCCCCTGCTGACCGACGAAGGCTGGCTGGTCTGCTACCACGGCGCCAGTTTGACGACTCACTATTCGCTGGCGCTGGCGCTCCTTGACCGCGACAATCCGGCGCGGGTCATTGACCGGTCCACCGCGCCCCTGATGACTCCGGAACTCTCCTGGGAGCGCGAAGGCTTTTTCCCCAATGTAGTTTTTACCAACGGCTGGGTACAGCTACCCGACGGACGTATTCTAGTTTATTACGGAGCCGCCGACTACTGCGTGGGCGTGGCCGAGCTGGTACGGGACTAGGCCATCACAGTGCTTTTAAATTGCCGTCCAGCAGGTAACTTTTACTTTTCTCTGTCTGCAGCGTAACAACCTGATCCCCGTACCGGAGCGGGCAGGCGTTGCCTAGTTTGGAGGTAATTTTGACCCGGGTCAGCTTCCCGCCTTCCCAATCCATGTCGACGTCAAAACCACCCCGGGCGCAAAGACCGTGGATAAAGCCCTTTTCCCAGGCCGTCGGCAGAGCGGGCAGTAACTGTACTTCACCAGCATGGCTTTGCAGCAGCATTTCGGTGACCCCGGCCGTTGCGCCAAAATTACCGTCGATCTGGAACGGTGGATGCGTATCGAACAGGTTGGGCAGGGTCGACTTCCGGAGCAAGGCCAGCAGGTTGTCGTAAGCGGCCTCACTGTCCTGCAGCCGGGCGAAGAAGTTAACGATCCAGGCCCGGCTCCAGCCTGTATGGCCGCCCCCGTGCGCCAGTCGGTAGTCGATGGTTTTGAGGGCAGCGGTCAGCAATTCCGGCGTTTTCTGTTTCGTGATCTGCCGACCCGGATGAAGACCAAACAAGTGCGAAATATGCCGGTGGCCGGGTTCGGGCTCGTCAAACTCTTCGGTCCACTCCATGATTCGGCCGTCGCTTCTTAGCTGAATGGGCGCCAGGCGCGTCAGAATATCCTCCAGCCGACGCCGGAAAGAGGCATCCACGTTCAGCGTTTTGCTGGCCTCGATGGTATTGCTGAGCAAATCCCGGATGATCATGTGGTCCATTGTGGGTCCCATCACCATCGTGGCAACCTGGCCTTCCCTGGTTTTAAAGGTGTTCTCCGGCGAGATCGAAGGCCCGGAAACCAGTTGCTTCGTAACCGGATTCGGAACCAGCCAGCCGGCGCAAAACTCGGCCGCATCTTTCAGGATAGGGTACGCCTGATTGGCCAGGTAGGTTTTGTCACCCGTGAACAGGTAATGTTCCCACAGATGCTGGACACTCCAGGCCATCCCCATCGGCCACATAGCCCACTGGGTTTGTCCATACGGTTCCGTAAAATGCCACGGATCGGTCGTAAAGTGCGCTACGGTTCCGGGAAGCCCGTACATTTCCTTGGCGGTCTTGCGGGCATTCGGTCGCAGGTCATTCAGAAAGTTTAGAAACGGCTGGTGGAGTTCCGACAGATTCGTCACCTCAGCGGGCCAGTAGTTCATCTGAATGTTGATGTTAATGTGATAGTCCGCACTCCACGGGGGCGTCAGTCCGTCGGCCCAGATGCCCTGAAGGTTAGCGGGCAGGCCGCCGGGCCGCGAGCTGCTGATGAGCAGGTACCGTCCAAACTGATAATAAAGCTTGACTAACTGCGGATCGACGTTGCCGTTTTGCAGCGCCGTTAGTCGACTGTCGGTCGGAAAATAAACGGCACTGGTGGAGCCCAGATCAAGATCAACCCGCTTGAAATACGTTTGATAATCGCTGATGTGCGCTTTTCTCAGATCGTCAAACCCTTTTTTCACAACTGTATTCAATTGCTGAACAGATAAGGCCAGCGGATCAGTGCCCCAATAATCGGTGGCCGCCGTGAGCAGCAGGGTAACGGCATTGGCTTTCTCGATCCGGATGGCTTCACCACGGGTCTGCACCGTCCCGCCTTCGGGCAGCACCTTAACCCGCGCCACCATCTTCACGCCGGTTCCGTCGCCGACATGCTCGCTCATGATGATTTCATCGCCGGTCGCTTCGCGCCGGGATTTATTACCTGGTCGACTGAATTGGAGACCTAGCGTCAGCATACCCGGTTTATCCGCCGTTAATCGAACAACTAGGGCCTGATCAGGCGCGCTGGAAAACAGTTCACGAGTGAATGACACCGAGCCAACGCGGTAACTTACTCTGGCAACCGCCGTTTCCAGGTCCAGTTCCCGGCGATAATCGGCCACGGTCTCACCGGAATGGTTGAAATCCAGTGTCAGATCACCGAGTGTCTGGTAGTTACTCCCGATGGTTTTGTTCCCCATCATGGTTTCCTGCGCCAGCTTCTGTGCTTCTGCGTATTTTCCGGCAAACAACAACGCCCGCACCTTCGGCAGGGCGGCTCTAGCCTTGGGATTGACAAAGTTGGCCGACTTCCCCGTCCAGACGGTGGACTCATTGAGCTGAAGTCGCTCGCTAGCTACTCCCCCGAAAATCATGGCACCTAATCGCCCGTTGCCTACCGGCAAAGCTTCGTTCCAGTCAGCCGCGGGTCGATTGAAATACATCTTAAGCGCACTGGGCGGAGAGGGTTGCGCGGTGGAATAAGCAATGAAGACAAAGCTAAGCAGCAGGCAAAGAAAGGCTGCCCGGCCAACAGGGTTTACAAAACGCATGTTCTTATTCAGTCAGTCAAGGGTATTTACTGAGACCAAAAATACAATCTGTGATCGGTTACAACTGAAAGAGGACGCTTTTAAATTAATCCTTTTACCGACACAGGCTTATCTCCTTTCTATCATTTTTCCAATGATCCATTGACTATTGTGTAGAAAAAGTAGTCTAAAAAGGAAGTCCATTCCACGCAGCGAGGAAAGCCTTCCACACTGCTTCCTTTATAACTTACTGATAATCAATAATTATTAATTATGGCACAGGAGTTGAAAAGTACTTAGCACTCAACGATTGATTAATAAACTTTAAATGAAATTGTCTTATGGCTTCGTTCACAGATCAATTAGCAAAATTCTTTGGCATGAGTGAAACAGACACTTCACTACGGGAATTATTCGTTAGCGAACTGAAAGGTATTTACTATGCCGAAAAGCAATTCGCAGACGCACAACCCAACATGGCCGACGCAGCTACTACAGACGTGGTACGGAATGCTTTCGAACAACACAATGCCGAAACGAAAAACCAAATCGACCGGCTGGAGCAGATTTTCCATATATTGGGTGTTGACGTCGACGAAAAAACCTGCAACGCAGCCGATGGCTTAGTTGATGATGGCGATGTAGTAATTGCCGAAACGGATTCAGGATCATTGACCCGGGATGCCGCTTTAATTATTGCCGGCCAGAAGGTAGAACACCACGAAATCGCGGCTTATGGCTCACTGCAGTCACTGGCTCGTTTGCTGGGCTACCACGAAGTCGCTCAGTTACTGGAGCAAACGCTGCAGGAAGAAAAGAATACCGATAAGAAATTAACGGAGATTGCTGAGTCGTTCATTAATGAACGTGCCAAGCTGGAATCGGATACCAACGGCAACAGCGATATGAACTCGAACGTACGGGATACGGTTCGTGATGGTGACTATGGTAACACCGCTGGGGCAGCCATTCCGGGAAGTACCTATGCGGGAGTAACCGGTACCGGCACGGAGTACGGCAGTGACTATGTAGGCACTGAAGCATCCCGTGAAACATCTGGTAACACAAACTACGCGGGTACTTACGGTAACCGTACGGATGACTCAACGGATTTGAATAAAGTTGGCTCAACTGGCAACGTAGGTTACGGAACCGGCGCTAGCAGCAATCCTTCGTCAGATGATGTGTCGCGCAACGATTACGGAAGCAGCTCAAGCGACGATCAGTATCGTTCGGGCGGTTCCAGCACGACGAGCGGATCAACATCCGGCGTATAATCACTGGACATAACTAATTAAAGAAAGGACACCTCCAGCGAGGTGTCCTTTCTTTTTTGCCTGATTTGACGCAAGCTGGTTGGTTACTTCAAAAGCGCGTGCCCAATTGAACAGCTTAGACAACGCTTGGGCTGGCAGAAGTTTTTGTATAACTCAATGGATGCCTGAGAGTCAAAAGCCGACCGTATGGGCATACCCAGTTGCCGCCAGAGTTTCGTTACCCGATTGTCCTCCGCCGGGAGCGCTTCGAGCAGCGTCATGGCCCGGTCTCGGTAAATCGGCAGATCCCTGTGATGTGAATAAGCCATCAACAAAGGCACAATAGCATTAATCAGCAGCGCACTAGCTGCCGTTTCCCCTAAGGTGCACAAGACCTTGTCGGACGATTTGCCGAAACGGTAATGCGTCTGCCAGTAAAGCGAGGGGGTAACCTGCAACTGTTTCAGAGTCACACGGGCGTCCTCTATATCCATCGCCATTGAAAAAAGGCTCCTTGTGGAAGTCAGCACAGCCGCCAGTTGCGCCAGCCGAAGGGTTGGAAAGTTTGCGGGCCGAAGTTTAGCCCACTTCCAGCTATGGGCGGGCATGTGCTGGTCTGCTAACACGTACTTGGCCGCTAGAAAGCGATACTCGCGCTGTAAAGCCAGTTCATAATCGTCCGGCTGGTCGCTGTTTAAGAGCCCTGCGGCTCCGAATAGCAAAGCCTCCACCTGAAGTGAGCTATTCCGGTGTTTCTGCAAAATCCGCAGGGGAATCAGGCGGCTGAGCTGAGCGAAGGGGTCATTGTTGATCCCGAATCCAAAAGCCGCAGCCAGCAGTCGGTAGGTGGTCTCCTCCCAGTCCAATGACGTGTTCGTAAAAAGGGCCATGACTTCCGTGGCTTTTCGTTCCAGTCGCTGTAACAGGGCTTTGTCGAGCGTAGCTAACCGGCGCAGTGGGTCAACGCCCGCCAATTGGCTCGCGCACGGCACCGCGGCAGACGGCCCGCTCAGCGTTTGGTACCGGTGTAGCAGATTGGCGTCGGCCCAGTCGCTCAGGCACAGCGTCGGAATAACGGAGCCGTCGGAACGAGCCAGTTGCCGGGGCTCTTTTTCCCAGACAATATGCAGAATGACGTTGTCATAAGCCCGGTCAAACTGATGGCGGTGGGCCAGCCAGTCCGACGCCCGCACGTGCGCTTCGACCGTTCCCGACCACTCCACATCCCCAACCACTAACCGGGCATTGGTGAAATCCGGTCCCGCGTCGTGATTACGAAAACCCGGATGAATAACCCGTAGCGGCTCCCCGTCGACCGTCCGTAAGTGAGGCTGACGAAAATACTGAAACTGCCAGAGAAAGTACAGAAAGTCTTCGGACATAAACGAATCGGGAAGGATGACTAGGCCGTGCAACTAACTGTTTGAAGTTGCCAGCCCGGAAAAGTCACCCTCTCGATCCGGTATTCTTAGTTCAGGTTGGCTATTTCTAGATAATGAGCCATTTCCTGTTGCAGCGCCCGGGCTTCGTCGGCGGCCCGGCTGGCAAAATCAGGCCCATTCGACGCGTACAGAATACTGCGCGACGCGTTGACCAGCAAGCCACACTGCCGGTTCATTCCGTAGCGCGATACTTCTTCCAGACTGCCGCCCTGCGCGCCGACGCCCGGTACGAGCAAAAAATGATCGGGAGCCAGCGTACGGATGTGCGCCAGTTGGTCGGCCCGGGTCGCGCCCACTACGTACATCAGCCGCTCGGCGCTGTCCGGTCCAGCCCAGCTTTGCGCCGTCTGAATCACGGTTTCGTACAAATCCTGTTTGCCCGTGGAAAGCCGCTGAAAATCGCTGCTGCCTGAATTGGAGGTCAGCGCCAGCAGGATTACCCATTTACCGGCAAACTCCCAGAACGGTTCGACGGAATCACGACCCATGTAGGGCGCTACCGTCACGGCGTCAAAATCCAGCCCCGACGACGTAGGGTCAAAAAAAGCGCGGGCGTACAGCCCCGAGGTGTTGCCAATATCCCCCCGCTTGGCATCTGCGATGGTAAAGCAATCCTTCGGGATGTATTCCAGCGTGCGCTGCAGACTTTCCCAGCCGCGGGGGCCCATGGCTTCGTAAAAGGCGATATTGGGCTTGTAGGCTACGGTATATTCGGCGGTTGCCTCAATGATCGCCCGGTTGAAGGCCGCTACCGGGTCAGCTTCCCGTTGCAGATGGGCCGGAATCCGGCGTATATCGGTGTCTAAGCCAACGCACAAATAGGACTTTTTTCGTAAAATATTGCCGTACAGCTCGTTGCTGTTCATAGAAGCGTATTAAAATAGTGAAAAGGAGGCCGCCAAAAATACGGGAAGTAAGGAGAGTTTCCTAAATTTGTGTACCAGACTGGAGCTACCAGTCTCCTGTATTCAACTAGCCTACTGTATGCAAGTAAGAAAAACGTCCATTGAAGGCCTTATTGAGCTATTTCCCCGGGTATTCGAAGACGAACGCGGCTGCTTCCTGGAAACCTACAATCAGCAAGCCTTTGAAGCACTGGGTTTGCCCACTCATTTTGTGCAGGACAACCAATCATTCTCGATTAAAGGTGTACTGCGCGGACTGCACTTCCAGAACGAACCGTATGCCCAGGGTAAATTAGTGCGGGTGATTACCGGCAAGGTGATGGATATTGCCGTCGACCTGCGCATAGGTTCACCGACGTTTGGCCAGTATGAAGCGTTTGTACTGGATAGCAAGCTGAACAACATGGCTTACATCCCGGAAGGCTTTGGACACGGCTTCGTAGCTCTGGAAGACAGTATCTTCAGCTACAAATGCACGAATGTCTACAACAAAACGGCGGAATCCGGTCTGATCTGGAATGACCCGGATCTGAACATCGACTGGGGCATCAGCAATCCGATCGTATCCGATAAAGACCAGCAGTTGCCTACGCTGCGGGCCTTATACCCTACCTCAATCGCCTGACTATAGCTTTACGCCTACGACTACTTCCAGTGAGCGCTCTGCATTGCGGGCGCTCATTTTGTTTAGGCCATCCTTTAAATACTGTTTTTACCCCCAGGAAACTCCACTTACGCATTTTTTAAAGCATTGCATTGAAGTGGCATGATTGATGTTTCATATATACTCAGCCAATTAAACCTTCAAATTGTTTAAATCGGCTGAGTACCCACCGTAACATCTTTTTGATAACAGTCAATGCATTTTCCACTCCTTTCACTTTTCCGGCGACCGGCCGTTATGCCGGTATCCACGCTCTGCGTAGATGTGCACGCGCATATTCTGCCGGGCTTCCAGGACGGAACGGATTCGATTGAACACAGTATTTCCCTGCTTAAAAATCTGGCTGACCTAGGCATTCGAAAAGTCGTGGCGACGCTGCACATCATGAGTGGTTATTACAATAACACCATCGATAGTATTCAGGCGGCCGCCTGCATGCTGGAGACTCGATTGCGCCGGGAAAACGTAGCCATTCAGATTGAAGCGGCTGCCGAATACTATGTAGAATCCAATCTGCTGTCACTGCTGCGCTCTAACCGGCAACTGCTGCCGTTCCAGGGGCCTACGCAAAAGAAGTATCTCTTGTTTGATACGGGTCTGATTAAAGCGCCCGTCGAACTCGAACCCGTCGTTAATGCAATTAAGGACCGGGGGCTTATCCCGGTGATGGCCCATCCAGAGCAGTATGTTTACCTGCAAAAAAACCCGGAGCTTATTAAGGAGCTGCACCACCAGGGAGTCCTGTTCCAGGTCAATCTAACTTCCCTGATGAGCCAGCCCACGCGGGAGGCTCGTCTGCTGGCCGAATGGCTGATTGATCAGGGTCTGGTTTCGTTCCTCGGCAGCAACCTCAACCACGAAGCTCAGCTACCGTATCTACAGCAGGCCAGGGCCCTGCCCTATTACCGCAAGGCGCTGGAAAGCCGGGCGCTGTTCCACGACTTTTAGTAGCAGCCGGATCAGCAAAGGAGTCCTAAGCCGAGCCTGATGAATAAATCGTCTGGTCGGTTCGGAGTGGCCTTATTTTTGGTAATAACAGGTTATAAAGTACCCGGCTACGAACCGAAACCTCAGCCGAACGAACTTTATTAAAATTTCATTAATCCGACATATAATCTTATTATATTTTGTCAAATTAATTATTTTTGATAAAACCGTACTGTAAACTTGTAAATAACCGATTACCATGCCTAAAGTAACTTACGATTCCATGAAGGCTGATCAAGCGTGGTTAGCCGTTGCCAGCCATCTTCACCGCCGTAATCAAATGCTCGCCGACGGCGTTCGTTTTTTAGAGCACCATCCGGTGGATACCGGGCTTGCCAGCCGCCTGATCGTTTTACAGTATCATCTGCGGGCAACCGTTCGTCGGCTGGTCAATGAAACCGCGTCGTTCAAACCCTCGCCGAATTATGAGCAGCAGGTCAGACGGCAGTGGCAGGTTGTACACCAGCTGAATTTCCTGTTGCGACAGATTGACGAAGAGCTCCACAAATCCGCGGCTCAGAGTCATACGTTCGGCCGGTGGATGGATCGTCGGCAGCAGGTTCTCTCCTACAAGGCCACCACAAAAATGCACTTAAATTAACCCATTCGATCTTTATAAATAGCCGAGCCACCTGGGAGCTTAACCCAGGTGGCTCGGTTGCTTTTTTTAATGACCTCAACGGGCAAATGCCGTCACTTTCTTGCTTAGTTCATCGGGCGACACCGCTCCGGAGGTGATTACTACGCGATACCGAAATGTAACCGACTGCCCGGCGGGAAGTTTGTAATTCATAGGCGCTTCTTTTCCTTCGCTCATAACACTCGGGGCCAGGGGGTTAGCCGCGTACAAGCCATACCCGCGCGAATGCCAGTAGGTTGGATAGCCAATGTTTTTGGGATGATCGAGCATCATCACCGAGATGTTTTCGCCGTTGATTGTCCCCGTCAGGTTCATCCATTTCGCCCGTTTGCCCCAGACATCTTCTCCCTCGACGCCTTCGCTGCTCTTGTAGTGCCCCGTGACGCCCGTGTTGTCCATCTGAGCAACTTTGGTGGCAATGCCATTGGCGTCGGTAAAGACTTCCGGTTTGTTGGACGGATGCTCCAGTTGCCGGGCCACCCGGATAGCCACCAGCCCTTCTTTATTATCCTTGAAGGTCACGTCCTGATTCAGCGCTTTCAGCGTCGTTACGCGGTCAATCACCCGCTCGCTGCCCTGACCCGAGAACGTAAAGGTGGTCGTTTCCTGCAACATCGGTTTATTGTCTTTATCGAGCCAGTCGGCCGTAACGGTCAGTTCGCCCTTGTCCTTGCCGCCTTTCATCGACTTGATGCCCGTGTGCACGATGGTGCCGAATGGACCGCCATGCCCTTTTACATCGTTCGAGTTATTCCAGAAATCATGACCGTTGACGTCGCCGTAGTTGAACCACATCCCAACGTGGTGCGGGTGGTCAATGCGTTCGCCGGGGCGCGGGTCCATCGGCCAGCCGCGCGTAATCAGCGTTCCAGTGGCCGTGCGGATGGGGTAAAGCACCGGCTTTTTCAGAACGTCCGGACCGGGATAGATGTAAGCGGTAAAGGGCTTTCCATCAATGGTCACCTCAACCTGTTTATGGGCTTTGTCGTCCGTCAGCTGGACGCGCGATTGCTGAGCGTACACACCCTGAGCGCAGACCAGCATAAAAGCGGTAGTTCGCAGTAGTTTGTTCATGGGGAATAGGATAGTAAAAAGCCGCCAGGTGAACCCGGCGGCTTTAGATAAATGACAGACAAATCAGGCTTTGGGTTTGTAGACTTTACCACTCACCAGCATTTCCTGCTTCGTACTGTCGAAGGTTACGCGCTCGCCCGTGTGCAGGGCGGTGGTTGCCATGATATTTGCTACCGAGTGGTTAAAACCGGCGCGGGCTGGCGCGTTGGGTTCTTTCCGACTCCGCACGCACTCCATCCAGTTCCGCATGTGGCGTATAGTCATGGGGTCAGCGCCCGTGTTGGCTGAGGTAACCATTTTGTCGCCCGTGGTTGCCAGCGTTTGCTCCTCCAGCAGATTGGCTTTCATGCCCATTTCCTTGGCGTATTTTTCGCTCAGCCCGCCTTCCGAAGTAATCTTGTTCGTGTCCAGGTTGATCATCCCGCCGTTGGAATAATAATATTCTTTGGTTCCACCGGCCTCGTTGGTCATTCGGGAATGATACAGCACCTGGAAGCCTTTTGACTTGTCATCATCCGGGCCGTAATCAAAAGCTGCCGTGAAGGTATCGACGTTGGTGCGGCCATCTTTCCAGACATAAATACCGCCATTGGCTACAACGCTGCGGGGATGGTCATACCCACTAAACCAGTGTACGGTATCAATCTGGTGCGACATCCACTGACCCGGAATTCCCGATGAGTAAGGGTAGAACAACCGGAACTCTAGATACTTGCGCGGGTCCCATTCCGTCTGCGGCCGGTTCATCTGGTAGCGTTTCCAGTCGGTATCTTCCTTTCGGATCTGGGAGACGAGTTCAGGACGGCGCCACCGGCCCGGCTGATTCACGTTCCAGGTCATTTCCACCATGTCAATGGGCCCGAACTTACCGGATTTAATAAACTCGTTGGCGGCCCAGTAATTGGGAGCGCTCCGGCGCTGCGACCCGATCTGCACGATTTTTTTGGTTCGTTCAACGGCGTTCAGGGCTTTCCGGGCATCGTCCAGTGCTTCGGCGAACGGCTTTTCCACGTAGGCGTCCCGCCCGGCTTCCACGGCTTCCACGCAGTGCAGCGCATGCTGAAAATCGGCGGTACTGATGATCACCGCATCCACATCCTTACGGTCGTAGAGTTCTTCATTGTTGCGGCATTTTGCAAAGTTGTTACCGATCCAACCTTTGTCTTTCAGGTACTTCTCCGCTTCGTCCCGGCGCCGGTTCCAGATATCGGATACCGCCACGAACTCGAAGTTCAGGTCTTTCATGTGGCTGGCGAAGCTCGGTGCCAGTGCGCCCCGGAAGCGATCCGAGAAGCCGACAATCCCAACCCGAACGCGGTCGGCGGAGCCCAGAATCCGTCCGTAGCTAGCCGCCGAGAAACTCATTCCCAGCCCGGCCAGGGCCGATTTTTTTATAAAGTCTCTGCGAGAATCCATACGCTTACCGTTTATGATGTGATACGTTTACTACTTGATAGAAGACTACTCCGCACCGGTAAATCTTTGTCGAATGCCTTTTTACAGGGTTCTGATCTTTATGTTCCGGTACGACACCTGATCCCCGTGGTCCTGCAACAGGATATGGCCTTTCGAGGCTTCCCCGAAGCGCCCGTGGGCATTGTACGAAGCGTCCGCGTATTTGCTCATCGCCACCAGTTTCCGGAACTCCTCGCTGCCGCGCTCGTATTCAACGACCTTTTTGCCGTTCAGCCAGTGTTCGACATGATGGCCTTTTGAGATTACCCGGCCCTGGTTCCATTCGCCAATGGGGTTGGCCGCTTTGCTTTTAGCCGTAATCAGATCATAAAGCGAACCGACGGTACGGTTGCCATCCCGACCCTTTTTGGCATCGGGGTGTTTGTCATCATCCAGCACCTGAAATTCCAGTCCGTAAGCCGATCCTGCCGGTTTAGGCTGGTGTTCAACGACGAAGTACTTCACACCACTGTTAGCCCCTTCGGTTAATTTGAAATCGAACGTCAGATCGAAATCACTGTATTCCGCGTCTGTCACAATATCGCCGTAGCTTTGCGATTCGGAGCCATCCGACTTACTGATAACCAGCAGACCATCCTTAACCAGCCAGCCCCGCTCGGGAAATTTATCTTTGTAGGCACCCCGCCAGCCGTGGGTTGTTTTCCCGTCAAAAAGCAGTTTCCAGCCTTCTTTCTTTTCCTTTTCGGTCAGCGTATTGGGTGTTTGCGGCTTTTCGGCAGCCACCAGCATCAGCAGCGCACCAGCCACAATTAATTGCTTTATCATAACTAAGCTCTTCGCTTAACTCTTCCGCCCTCCGCGTAGCGGTTCAGAGTTATTAAAGTGGAAATTTGAGTGTTTTTGTGATAAAATCCTTGTTGATCTGCGCGCACTGAAGCGGGCTTTTATCCGGGTCGGGAACACCATCCAGTTCGACAATGCCCCAGCCGTCGAATTTAATATCCTTCAGGGCCGCAAATACTGCCGGGACGTCCACGTTTCCCTGGCCCAGTTCGACAAACTTGTACGCCTTCGGATCATTGGGTTTATCCGGCAGCGGGCTCTTGGTATCTTTCAGGTGGAGCGCGTACAGGATATTCTTGTACTGCTTGACGGCCTTGGCCGGGTCGCCCCCGCCCTGCTTGTAATGAGCAATGTCCAGCAGCAACTTCACGTATTTTGGATTCATCTCCTGCACGATGATGTCCACCTCTTCGGGCGTTTCACCCAGCTGATGCATGTGGTTATGGTAAGCCGCCTGTATGCCCATATCGGCGGTTTGTTTACCAATCTCGTTCATCACCTTTGCCAGCCGTTTTAGCTCGTCGGTAGTCGGCATCCGGTCTTTTGGGCGGGCGCTGTTGGTCAATTGAATAGCCGAACCGCCCAGGGCTTTCACGAAACTGGCGTGGGCCACGTGCATGTCGATGGTACTCGCTTCCTTGGCCGGATCGATCTCCACGTTGCCGCTCGAAAACATCGCCAGCGTCAGATGATTCTGCTCCAGCAGGGCACGAAGTTCGGATGGTTTAGCGCGGTAGGGCCCGAAGGTATTGGCCCGAAGCTGCACGCCCCGGTAACCCAGTGAAGCCAGATCCTTGATGGCCTGCTCATCTTTGCCTCCCCAGGTGATGGAAGAATAAGCAATCTTGAATGGCGATTTCTTAGCGGGCATTCCGGCCAATACGTCCGCCACGGCGGTTAACGACAGGGCAGACGCACCCATTGTCTGGAGAAATTGTCGCCTGTTTACGGCCTCTTGCATAGGGTTAAAAGAATAGTCAGCGCGAATTGGCTCCCTGCCAACCAACGGTTAAATAACTGTTTTTCACCAAATAAACTTGTCTGAATAAAGCGTCCCAGCCCCTAATTCTACTGTTTTGGCCCCGAAAAATTATCGGTTACTGCGGGCGCCAAAGGCGGGATCGTTTCGGTTACCTGACCGCCTTTTGTCGTCTAAAAAGAAATTTGGTTTGAACGCATCAACTTAAACTTCTTCTGTATGACAACGTACGCGGAACAATTGCAGGCGCTGGCCCTGCTCTATGTACCTAAAATTTTGCTGGCTATCGTTACCCTGGTTGCAGGTTTCTGGGTAATCAGCTGGGTTACGCGACTGCTGACTTCGGTACTCAGACACCGGCGTATTGATGAGACGGTGGTTCCTTTTCTGCGCTCTATCGTTGATGTGCTGCTGAAGGTAGTGCTGCTGGTAAGTGTAGCCGGGATGTTCGGCGTTGAAACCACGTCTTTCGTGGCTGTGCTGGGGGGCGCTACGCTGGCCATTGGTCTGGCGCTTCAGGGCAGCCTGTCCCATTTTGCCAGTGGCGTTATGGTATTGATCTTTAAACCTTATCGCGTTGGCGATCTGGTCTCTGTAGCGGGTTTCACCGGCGAAGTTGAAGCGGTGCAGGTTTTCAACACCGTTTTAAAAACACCTGACAACAAACGCATTATCATTCCGAACGGCGCTATCACCTCCGGGCCCATCACCAACATTTCCGGCCAGGGCACTATTCGGGTGGACATGCAGTTCAACGTAGCCGCCACCGAAAATCTGGATAGAGTTCGGAAAGCCGTGCAAGCGGTTGTAGCCAACTGCCCTTTTGCTTCACCCACGCAGGCGGCTGACATTCTGGTAAACTCCCTGGAAACGGGCTACACCAAGTTTGACGTGCGCGTCTGGTGTAACAGCGTCCATTACTGGGACACCTATTATTACGTGCAGGAGAATGTGAAACGCCAGTTCGATATCCAGGGCATCAAAGGCCCGAAACCGGCTATGGATTTGACAATGAACAATCACGCGCTGGTTTAACCCAATAAGTAAGGGATGGGCACTCGGCTCCATCCCTTACTTAACTCGTTTATTGCCGAATCAATAACCCGGGTTCTGCTGGAAGCCCGCACTGCCATCGGCGGCTTTGTCGCTCCGGTCAATCTGGGTCTGCGGAATAGGCCGCAGCGTATGCGTCGGTTTTATACTGGCCGCAGCGTCAGGATTGTATTTCTGCGCCCGCTCCACCAGATTGCCCCAGCGTTTTAAATCCAGCCAGCGGGTTTGTTCGCCCAGCAGCTCGCGCGCCCGTTCTTCCATCAACATATCCATCGTTGCCTGAGCCGTCGTGATCTCCATGGCGCTTTCTTTCCCTGCGAAAGCCGCCCGACGACGGACCATGTTAATAGCTGCGGCAGCATCGGCGGCTTTACCCTGCTGGATCAGCGCTTCGGCCAGCATTAGATACGTGTCGGCCAGACGGAACACCAGATAATCCCGGCTACCGGGTTCGTAAGTCTTGTCGGGCCGAAGCGGGTCCATGAACTTAACCAGTGTGGGGAAAATCGTAGCCGTGTACAGACTCGGCACCAGCACCTGATAAGGCTTGGCCGCCCGCTGGGCCAGTGTCCATTCAACCCCCGGCACGTAAATCGCCGTGTCGCCGGTTTTGAACGTGACGGACTTCTTCGAGTTGTCAAACAGGTTGGTGAACGTCCCACCCGCCGTGTTACACAGCCACGTATCCCGGAACGACTTTTTATAGCGCGAATCATTCACCCGGTCTTTGAATACCACGTCCATCAGATAAGACGTTGGGCGCAGACGCTTGAAGGGCCGGTCGTAGGCAATGTCGCGCTGCATACCCGCCTGAACGTCGTACTGCATCCCAAAGAGCAAGTGCAGGTTATTCCCGTTGCCGTTCGTGGTCAGGTCGGCGTTGATGTTGGTCAGCGGATCGGCGGTATATTGGACCGAAAAGATGACCTCACTGTTTATTTCACCCGCTCCCTGCGCAAATACGCTCGCAAAGTCCGGCAGCAGTTTAAAGCCGTAGTTGGCAATCACGTTCTGGGCGTAGGTCGCGGCCTGCGCGTAATCATCGGCGGCCTTGGCGGACGAGGTGGCTTTGGTCAGGTACACTTTAGCCAACAGGTTTTCGGCGGCCGCTTTCGTAGCCCGGCCATAATCCGACGACTGCGCCTTGGCGTCCAGGTCGGGCAGGGCCGCCTGCAAATCGTCAATAATGGCCTTATACATATCCGCTTCCGTGGCCCGGGTCGTCTTTTTGGTTGGCAACACCGTCTCGGTCAGGCGCAGATCCACTCCGCCAAACTGCTGGGTTAGTACAAAGTAATAAAGCGCCCGCAGGAATTTCACCTCGGCAATCCGCTGCTTTTTAACGCCATCGGCCACGCCCGCGATGTTCGGCGCCCGGTCGATGACCGCATTGCAGGTGTTAATGCCCTTGTAAAGTTCATCCCACACCTCCTGGATAATGCTGACCGTCCCGATTAACTGTGAATCGTAGAAATGAAACCCCTTGAAACTTCCGTCGGCCCCGGCCTGATAAAGATCCGTACCGAACTCGGTCATGGTCAGGCCACGTTCCTGACCGTAGAAATTACGCAGGGACGAATAGGCCGCATTCACTGCCGCGTTGAAACCC
>Ga0325400_1001795_pt1 | contig 18101 bp, 28 predicted proteins | sample PopdelMetagenome_2_FD_205662 | JGI IMG/M metagenome (GOLD analysis project Ga0325400, IMG submission 205662) | Populus deltoides microbial communities from Bellville, Georgia, United States - Xylem-PdKOR-R1 | ecosystem: Host-associated > Plants > Phyllosphere > Stem > Wood/Secondary xylem... | reverse complement strand
CTTACCGCTGGGTGCCGCAGCGCCAAGAGGGCAACTTCACCGTTGAGGCGGCGGCCGGCTCTGTTGCGATCCGCCCCCTCTACACCGCGCCCACGTTGCGCTTCACCGGTACTCTCGTGGGTGACGTGACGGTGGTGCCGTCTGCCGTGAACGCCTGGGTAGGGCAGCGCCAACGCGTCATCATGAACGGCCTGCTGGGGCTCGGTAAAACGCTGAGCATTACCGGTCTGACAGGAGGCGCACTCCCGCTGATCGCCGGCGGCGTCCGCGATATCGAATACGGCCCGACCGGCTGGTTCTTGGCAACCTGAGGAGGAAGCGATGGCTTCGACGCCCCCCACCGTGGACGTGGTGTGCATTTCCACGTTCGACCCACCGCTGATCGTCGTGACGGTGCTTGGCGCCCCGGTCATCAACCTGCCGAAGCCGGTATACGATCAGGTTCGCGAAGTTCTGGGTCTGCCCGATGTGGTTTGTGAGGGGCGGACGGTCGGCGACTGATGGCAATCGCGCTCGACCTCGGCAATCCGGGCGATATCACCGACTATAGTTCGCTGCTGGATGCCGTGCGTCGATGGCTCGACCGGGGGAGCGACCTAGACCCGATCCTGTCTACCTTCGTCGCCAACTCGGAAGCCGTCATCAATCGCACCTTGCGCGTGCCGGAGATGGAGACGAGCGCGACGTTGAGCGGGTCGGGCGGTGCCTTCGTCCTACCGCTCGACTGCCTCAAAGTGCGAGCGGTAATTGCGAGCGGCCGACCGTTGCGCGCTACGTCACCCAACGCGCTGGCGGATCAGAGTTATCGGGGCGATGCCTTCGCGCTGCAAGGTCGGTCGCTGCTGACAGCACCCACCACCTCGAGCGTCACCGTCGCATACTGGCAGCGTGTCCCGGCGCTCAGCACCGCGAACCCCGCGAACTGGCTACTCGACCAGCATCAAGACGTGTACCTGTACGGGACGCTGTTCCAAGCGGCCACGTTCATTATCGACGCCGACGCGGCGGCCGGCTGGTCGGCGCTGTTCGACGCGGCTTTGTCGGCGGTGCAGGAGGCGGGCGCCAAGGCTCGGTTCGCTGGGCCGCTGGTGGCGCGGTCTCTCGTGTGCGAGGGGATCGGCGGCTCGCCTGCTATGCGCGAGTTCGCTCCGTACGGGCGGGCTGTGCCGATCAACGTTCCTGGCGCCGATATTCCCGAACAGTGGGATCGCACCGAATGGTAGCCCTTCGCAGCGAGCGCGTTCTGGCGTTGCCAGCGCAGACGGTGCCGAACACCCTCTACTACGTGAAGGCAGCAGCGGCGTCGTTCGTATCGCTGTACGTCACGGGTGACGACGGCGTTGCGTACCCTGTTGGCAGCGATGGCGGTAGCGTCACACCTGAACCCGATCCCGCCCCCAGCTTTACCACGCCCCCCTCTATCTTATCAGACGGCAACCCGACCGTAGGCGAGACGCTGACTGCCAGTGACGGCGTGGTGGCGAACGGCAGCGTGTCGGGCCGCCAGTGGCTGCTTGCGGGCGCAGCAATCGCCGGCGCTACGGGAGCGACGTACACTCCGTCTGCGGCCGGCAGCTACGCCCTGCGCGTCACGGCGACCGGGCCTGGTGGCAGCATCGATGCGACTTCGACGGCCGTGACCGTCGCCGGTGCACCTGTGGTCGATCCCGGCGGGCCGCCTTCCGGCTTCACCTACCTCGCCGGGGCCGATGCCTCGCGTCTGACAGGCGCGGACGGCGCCTACCTCATGGGAGTAGCCTGACGTGGTGGACCGCCTTCTTTCCGACGAACCTATCTTCAAGCGCCAGGGGAGCCGTATCGGCGGACTTCCGTTCGGCGGGGCGCTGTTGTGCCACAACGGCGACAGCAAAGCGCCTGAGGCGGCAGCAGCCGCGCGTTTCGCGGTCGCGCGCCTCGGGCTCGACGTAGACGCGCACTCCGGACGCACTGGCAATACGGACGGGGAGGGGGGCTACGGCGTCGGCGGCTCCACCACCGGGTCGGCCGGAGACACGAACCTCACCAGCCCCGCGCGCATGGCGGCTGAGCGCACGAAGTATCAGCAGCTTGTTGCGGCGGGCTACGTGGTGGATGAGGTGCTTCGGATCGGCACCAACGACGGCGGCGGCTTCACGCCCGAGCAGACGCTGGCGAACATCCGCAAGCACCACAACGAGGTCGTCCGTGCTGCCGGATGCCGTCGCATGATCCTGATGGGGATCGACCCAAAGGCTACGACAGCCGCCGACAATCGCCAGCTTTATTCGCTCAATCGGCTGTTCGAGCAGTACGCGCAGGAGAACTCGGCGGACACCGTGTTCATTGACACTACGAACGTCCTTCTTGATCCGGCAGCGGCGAACGACGGCGGCTTTCCGATCCCGTACACGTACGCCGGTACTGGCACCGCGCCGCCCGCCCCCTACGGCTCCGTGATGCGCGACTACGTCCACAAGGGCAATTACGGCAGCTTTGTGGAAGCGAAGGCCATGATGGCGGTGTTTCCGCGTCTGTACCCGCGCCGCGCGCTACCGATCCTGTCCGCCACGAATGAGTATGGAACAGGGCTCCTGAGAGGCAATTTGGGCGGCACCAGTCGTCGCGCTCGAGCCATCGGCGGGAGCAACTTCTACGATCACGCAGGGGGCACGGGCACCGTCACCGGTACGCCGCCCGCTGGCAGCACTTTGCAGGGTGAGGGCGGTGGGTCGTTCTCGATGGCCTTCGCCACGGACAGCATCACGACGACGGTCAACGACGCGATCCTACCGGCGGGCGTCACGCCAACGGTCGGACTGACGTTCTCGGGCAGCACGGGCACCAACCGCGTGCCGTACGGCGCGTCCGTCATCATCGGGTCGTTTCCCGTCACCTATGATCCTGCGGTGCCCTCTGGCACGCCCATTACGGGTGGGTGCCTCCTGTATCTCGACGGCGTTCAGGGCCTGATCGGGATCGCGGCGTCCGTCCAGGGTGCCGGTCTCGTCAAGCTGGGCGTGTCGGCGGTGGACACGAATAGCCCGCTCGCGAGCGTGATCGCGGAGCCGTTCACCGGGTACGTGTTCCTAGAAGCACCGGTGGGCGTCACCACGTCCGCGTTGTCTTCCGGAAAGGCGGAACTGGTGTTCTACTTCGCGCCCAACCGTGCCTGTTCGGGTAAGGCGCATCTGATCCTTTCCGCCTTCGCCCATCGCGCGGACGCGTTGCCGGCGGCGGCCTGATGCTCAAGCGCGCGATTTTCGGACCATATCTGCCGGACCTTCCCCCGGCAGATCAGCTCGTAGTCGCCCGCAACGTCTATGCCACCAGTGCGGGGTACGGCCCTGTCGGCGGGTTCCAAGCCGTCACGCCCCCGCTAGCGGGGATAACGGGCGGTGCATCCTTCGTATCGTCCAAAGGCGACACCTCGACGCTGGGTGGCACTGGAACAAGCCTCAACCGGTACGTGGGCGGCGTGTGGCAATCACTGCTGACGGAGGTGGCAGCTACGGCCCGCTGGCGTTTCGTCCAGTTCGGGGACAACGTAATCGCGGTCAATGGCGGCCCTCCCGTCAGCTACCAGTTGGGCGAAGGTGCTGCCGGTCCTCTCGGGGGTAGTCCTCCTGCGGCCGATCTCGTGACCGTTGTTCGCGACAGGGTGGTGCTGGCGGGTGATCCGCAGGCGCTTCTGACCGTCACCTGGTCTGGCGACAACCGCTCCAATTTCTGGCCCGACACCGATCCCGATGCGCCGGACCAGTACGGCACCGACCGTCAGGAAATGCTCGACGGTGGTCGTGTGATGGGCCTTGCAGGTGGTGAATACGGCATTGTCCTACAACGCAACGCCGTGAAGCGGATGAGCTTCCAGGGCGGCGATATCGTCTTCTCGTTTGACGAGATCGCGTCGAACGTCGGATGCATGGCAAAAGGCTCGGTCGCGCAATCGGGACGCCTGACGTTCTTCCTGTCGGATCGCGGCTTCATGTCGTGCGACGGCAACGGTGTGGACCCTATCGGAGACGAACAGGTCAACGCCACGTTCTTCCGCACCTATAGCCGTCAAGATATCGTCAATCGCATCTATGCCGCGACCGATCCGCGCCGAAATATCGTCATATGGATCATGCCTGGCACGCCCGGCACGCTGTGGTGCTACAATTACGCACTGAGGCGCTGGACGACGATTAGCATAGACGTTCGTCTAGGTTTCTCGGGTTTCACAGCCGACACCACGTTGGAACAGCTCGACGCACGGTACGGCACGCTCGAAGCGGTGCCCTTTTCGCTGGACGATGCCGCGTTCTCGGGCGGCAATCCGCTGTTGCTACTGGCGAATACGTCGGGAGCGCTAGGCACACTCAACGGCGAACCACTTGATGGGGTTCTAAGCCTAGCAAGGCAGGAGTTGGCCGCCGGTCGCGCTCGGGTTCGAGAGGTGCGGCCGATAACCGACGCTGGCGATGTGATAGTAGCGATAGAAGGTCGCATGCGAGGTAGCGAACGTCCGGTGGTGCGACAATCGATATCCATGCGTGCGAACGGTACGCTGCCGGTGCGCGCGAATGCTCATCTATTCGATATTACGGCGACCTTTCGCGGCGCGTGGACATACGCTCAGGGTCTTGAAATTACGTTTGAGAGCGGCGGCACGCGATAGGAGGCCCTTGTTGCCTCAGCGCCGTATTTCTGGCAATCTGACAGCATCGGAACTTGCGAATGGCGGGTCCGTCACCCCTTGAGCCTACCGCCAACAACCCGGAACAGCGGGCAAGGTGGGAGCGCAACACCGCAGAGCGGGTGAACTACCTGTTGCGAGAGCTTGAGCGCGTGTCCGCCCGTGTGCGGGCATTGGAGAGTCCCGGCCCGTGATTACGATGGACGAGTGGCACGATTATCAGTCGTGGCGCTCGCGCCTTCTCACGCCTGCGGATGAGCGGTTCTATCCTGCGGGCTGGCTGGATAGCGAGATTTGGACGGGCCGAGCGCGGTTCTGGTGCACCGAGGCGGCGGCCATCGTCGCGACGTTTACGGCGTACCCTAGCGGCGCGCTGGCGGTGCACGGGCTGGTGGCCGCCGGTGACGCTGCCGAGGTGCGCAAGCTCATCCCCTATGCCGAACAGTGGGGTCGTGAGATCGGCGCGGTGGTGTCGGAGATTGATAGCCGGCAGGGCTGGGCGCGCGTGCTGGCCGACGATGGATACGCCGTGCATCAGGTGCGATTGAGGAAGGAAATGGTCTGATGGGCCTGAGCAAGACCAAGACCAAGACGACGAACGCGCCCAGCGCCTATGCCCGGCCATTCATCGACGCAGGGGGTGCGGCTCTCGGTTCGGCGTATAACGCTGCCCAGCCTATCGTGAGCCAGGTTCAGCAGACAACCGCCGCGCAGCTTCCGGGGCTGGCGGAGCGCGCATTCGGTGCGAACCCCGGCCTCGACGCTGCGTCCGGCTACAACACGGCGGTCCTTAACGGCGACTATCTCGACGGTAATCCGCAACTCGACCGCATCGTCGCGGACACGAATGCGAATGTGCGGCGGACGGTACAGGACCAATTCTCAAGCGCTGGACGGACGGGTTCGGGTGCGAACGTCAGTGCGCTCGCCCGAGCGTTGTCATCTAGCGAGGCGGGGCTGCGGGGGGCAGAATATAGCGCGGAGCGTGCGAGGATGGGTGCCGCAGCGGGGCTCGCTCCATCGCTCGAACTGGCCCGCTACGCTGGGCCGAACGCGTACATCGACACGGCGTCGCGGATCGCCGGGCTCGGCACCAGTCAGGCGCAGGCGTACGCTGGCGGGCTGGGATCGCTGTACGGGGGGTATAACACCCGCACCGACGTGAGTAATCCATCGCTGGGCGCTATCTTGGCTCAGGCTGCGGCTCAGGCTGCGGCTGCCTATGGTGGGGGTCGCTGACGTGGGGATGATGTTCGGGACCAAGCCTAGCGGTGTCCGGTCGCCCTACGGCACCCCACCTTTCAGCCCTGAGAATGTCGATTGGTCGGCTGACCTGCCGGTAATGCAGTCTCCCGGTATGGCCCTGCCGTCCGCGCCGCGCGTGGATACCCCCCGGCCGGGTTTCTTCGACCGCGGCGGGCTCGGCATCAACATTCTGGGCGGCATAGCGGATGCTGCCGCCGTGGCGACGGGGGGCAGGGCGGCATATCTCCCCACCGTGATGGCTCGCCGGCAGCGAGAGGACGAGCTTGCCGATGAACAGCGGCGCGAGGCGGGTCGGCTAGCAACGTGGCGCGCGCAGGAGGAGTATAAGGCTGCGCATCCGTCCTCTGATCCAACCGCGCTTGAGCGCAATCGCGGTTATCTTAACTCAGTCCAAGCCGGTCTAGGTGATAGGTACGCGGAGAACTTCGCCAGCAATGGCGGGGGCGCGCCGCAGATGATGAATGTGCCCGGCGTCGGCATTGTGGCCGTGCCGCGTTCGCCCACTTCTTCAAGCGCGCCTCCCGGCCCGCCGGATGCAGCCGTATCGTTCCTGAGACAAAATCCAGGCATGGCGGCGCAATTCGACCAGAAATATGGGCAGGGTGCATCATCTCGCTACCTCGGAGGCGCGGCACAGACAGCCGGCAGCCCTTTCCCGATCCGATGATGGCTCCGGGCACAATGACCAGCGGTCGGCGTACCGTGGCAGGCAACCGGGCCGTTGGGGGCGTGCCGAACAGCAGCCACCTCCGTGGCGATGGGGTGGATTATGCTAGCACGTCGGTAGAAGCGCTGCGCGGCTATTTTGGTTCGTCAGCACGCTATCTGGACGAGGGCGACCACGTTCACGTCACGCTGCCAGGCTATAACCGCGTGCCGTTCTACGGCCGCCGGGGGACGATGTGATGCAGCAGGCCAACCCATTCGATCAGTTCGATACCGCACCGACCGGCCCGCAGGTCGTTGTGCCTATCGCGCAGTCCGAGGTTGCTCAGGATGCGGCGCAGCTAGCGGCCACGCAAGCCGGGATTGCCCGCACTCGTCAGCAGTTGGCGCAGGATGCCGCCACAGCGCCCTACGCCGCGCGCACAGCGGCAGCAGGGGCCACGAAGGCAGAGATTGATGCTGAAAAGGCGAGGCGCGAACTGGCAGCCGAGAAGCCGGTTGCCGACCCGGCCTTGCAGAAGCGCCTTTCCGCGCTCGCGGACGACGAAATCCTGTCGGCTATCGCGCGTGCGCGTAGCGATCTTGGCCGCGCTGGATCGGCTGGGTTCGCTGCGCGCTTGCCCGAGCGTTTTCAGCCCCAGTCCGCCATTGACCTCGCCGGAACGCTCAACACCATCGCGTCGCGGCTCACACTCGATAAGCTGGCGCAACTTAAGCAGGCCTCGCCCACCGGGGCATCTGGGCTCGGCAGCCTGACCGAGCGCGAAGGTGCTCTCCTGCGCGACAGCGTAGCTGGCCTAGGTCAGATGCAGAGCCCCGAACGGCTTGAGGAGAGCTTGGCGGCCGTTGAGCGCCACTATCGTAACTACCGCGCGCTAGCGGCTGGCGAGGACTACCGTGACCCTCAGGTGGCCGCCAAGTATGGCATCGCTGCCGAGCCGGAACCGGAGCAGGCGCGCACCTTCGCGACCGGTGGCACGCGCGAGGAGGCCGACCCCGCCTTGAAGGGCCTCAACTCGCATATCCGGGGCATGATCGGCGCGGGACGATCGGCCGCCGAGATCACGGCGTACATGAACAGCGTTCAGCCCGGCCTTGGCGATCAGCGCGCGGGTGACGTGGCAGCGGCTACGCGCTTTCGGGCGCAGAACCCGACCGTGCCGCTGGATCGGTATGCTATCTCGGTTGAGAACCGGGCGGTGCCACTCAGCGGGCAGCAGCAGTTTATCAATCAGGTAGCTCAGTCACCAACGGGCACATACTTCCTGCAAGCCGGGGACGCGTTGACGGCCGGCACGCTGGATAACATGACGGATAATCCCGCCTTGGCGCGGGCCAGCATGTCTGCGGCCGCGACCGCTAATCCGAAGGCTGCATTCGCCGGCACCCTGTCGGGAGGCGCGCTGGCAGGCACGGTTGCCGAAGCGGCAGGCGCTGGACTTGTGGCTTCTCGCGCTGCCCCTATCGCTGCTGATCTACTCTACGGCGCAGCCTACGGCGCCGGCTCGACGGACGAGGGTAGCCGTCTTGAAGGCGCAGGCCTCGGAGCCGTCACCGGCCTAGCTGGCGGCGAGATCGGACGGCGCGCGACGGGCATGTTTGGCCGGGGGCTGCGCGGCGTTCAGAACGACAACGCTAAGTTCCTGCGCGAGCGCGGCGTTCCGCTTACGTACGGTCAGATCAGGGGCGGAAAGTTCAAGACGCGTGAGGATCAGCTCACCGGCTATGCGGGCGTCGGGAACAGCATCACCGATCGTCGCCTAGAGGGCGTACGCGCCTTCAACCGCGCTGCGTTTGATGAAGGGCTGGACATGGTGCCCAAGGCGGCACCCGTGGGTATCGGTGAGCCTGCCGTTGCTGCTGGACGTGCGCTGTTTCGCGGTCCGAACGGTGCCTACGCTCGCGCGCTAGACGGCGCGAACCTCGTGCCTGACACCACCTTCGCGTCGGACGTAAGCGGCGCGCTCGCCAGTGGCACCAGCTTGCCTCGCGTGGGTCCCGAGTTCGGAGCCTTCGTGGACCGTAGCGTTGCGCCGCATTTCTCGGCCCCTAACGGTCAGATCGACGGACGCCAGGTTCAAGACCTGATCCAGCAGACGCGCGGCGCCGACTTCGGCACGGACTCGATGGGCGCGTTGGCGACGGACGCCACGAGGCGCATTGAGGGCGCGGTTATGGATCTGGCGGAGCGACAGGCACCAGGCGCTATGGAGGCGTTGGGCCAGGCCAATACCGGCTATCGCAACCTCAATATCCTAGCGGACAGCGTGGGGCGCGGCATCAACACCGAGGGGCTGTTCACGCCTGCGCAGCTCGGTATGGCCGCGCGCGCGAACACGACGCGTTTTGGAGGCAAGATCGCGGCTGCTACGCCTGATCGTCCGTTTTACGAGCTACAGCGCGCCGGACAGGAAGTGTTGCCGTCCAAGGTGCCGGAGAGCGGCACGGCTGGGCGCATCGAGCAGAACGGCGGGCTTGCTGCGGCCGTGCGCACCGCGACGCGCAATCTCGTCAACGCGCCCCTCTATGCCGAGGGCACGCAAGGCATCCTTGGTCGGGCTTTGCTCGACCGACCTGATGCCATCGCTCGTGCTGGTGCTGAGATCGTCAGGCGGGCACGCTACGGCGGCATGTTCGGCCGTCCGCTGGCCTTGAGCTATGGTCCAACCGCGGTGGTGTCTGACTACTGAGGTGGTGTGGCGTTCAAGCCGCGTAGGACGATGTAGATGGTGAGGACATAACCAAGCGTCGCGAGGTAGCCCCAGCCTATGAAATTGATTGAAGCCAAAGTGATGAATAGGCACCATGGAATAGCGAACGCCGCAGCTATTACCGCCACCTCGGCATGATATAGCCGGCTGTCCGTCCAAAACCCGGCGTTACGCACGTCACGCGGGATTATCCGGCGGTCGTGTTTGAACTGACGGTAGCGCCGGACGCCCTCACCGGCTGCACCGAAGCCGATAGCGGCAGTAAGGATCGTCCATAGGTCGGCGGCCACGTAGCCTACCTACCCCACCCCGACCATCTTGCAAATGCCCTGATTTATGGCATGGTGCGACGGTGGGTTGAGCGCCGCTCCCCGCCTTACCGAACGTCAGACCGTAGAGCCCAACCGGGCAAGGAGGCGCCGTGGCAGTCCAGGACTGGTCGCGCGACCCCGCGTTGAACAGCAACATCGACGGCGTGAACATCGCCGAAGGTTGCCCGCCGGGGAACATGAACGACATGGGCCGGCGCATCATGGCGTCCGTTCGCGTGATGTTCGATGGGCTGACGGGTTCGTCTGGCGGACCGTACGTCGCGCAGACGGGCGGCGTATTCCTGACGCAGCCGACGTTCCAAGGGCGCGGCGGATTCCTGCACAACAACGATGCGTCCGCTGTCTCGGGGCGGGTATTCGTCCAGCCCCTCGGCGGTACGCCACCGGCAGGCGCGGCTGGCGATTGGCTGGTAGAGATCTGATGGCGTTGAGCGTTCGCTTCGCCGGGGCATGGCGGGCAGTTAAGCGCTTTTCTGTCGGTGGCGTCCCGGTCAAGCGTATCAGCGTCTTTCGTGACGGACAGTTCCGCCAAGTAGCAGCATTCACGGCTGTAGCTCCCTTGTCCGCAACGAAAGACGTGGATTCCTACGGGTATGCCAGGACAGCTCGCGTGACAACGAATGCTGTCACGATAGCCGCAAGCGGTGGTGCCCCCCCGTACAATTACGCTTGGTCAATGACATACGCCGATACGGAAGTGAAGATAGACACCGCGACCGCTCCCAGCACCACGTTCACGGCATTTGTCTATAGCGGCACTTCCAACGGTACAGCTCTATGCGTCGTCACCGATAGCGCTGGTTCCACCGCGAGCGTTGGCGTGAACGTCTCTCTCAGCAGCAGCTTTCGCAAGCCCGGCGGGATTGAGCCCTGATGTTTCATCAATACAACAACGTCCAGAACAGCCGTGGCGATGCGCTCGCAGGCTACCAGGTGCTCGTTCGTGACCGCGGCACGGGAGGTGTCGTTCCGCTATTCTCAGATGATGGTGTAACGCCGATCATCGAAGTAAGCGGTATCGCGAATGTTGCGCTGACTGATAGCGCAGGCTTCTACGACTTCTTCGTCCCGTTCGGCACGTACGATCTAGAATATCGCGACCCGACCGGCGTCAGCATCAAGGTTCTGTCTAACGTCCCGATGACGACAGGGCCAGGCGGCGCAACCGGTTCCACCGGCCCCGCCGACAACACCTACACCAGCTACGCGGCACTCCTCGCCAGCGACAAGGCCCGCAAGTCCGCTCGCCTCGTAGGCGACACGGACGTACCCGCGCAGCCGGACGGCAATTTCACGGTCGTGGACGGCGCCTGGGTCCGCCAGAAAGCCGCCAGCACCACCTACGGCAAGCGGCGTACGGACGAGTCCCTACCCGTCACGCTGGCCTATCTAGGGGTGCCGAACAGCACGGGCGACGTGTCCGCGCAGCTACGGCAGGCGTTCGCGGACGCCAGTGGCGATCCGACGATCAAGAGCGTGGTCGCCGATGCCAACGCCACGTACCGGCGAGATGGGCCGCTGACGTGCGACTTCGGCTTCGACGGTCAGGGCTCGATCCTTCGCCCGCTGTCCAACGGACCCCAGGGGTTGATGGTGCCGGGCGGTACGTCGGGTATCCGGCTCGCCAATTTCATCGCGCTATCGGCGTCCACCGAGCGCAGCGGCTTCAACGAGTATAACGGCGTTAGCATCGGGGATCAGGGCCAGCCCGTCATCACGGACCTCGTGCTGGAAAATATCCGCGTCGAGGGTGTGGAAGCCGGCAAGGGCACTGGCGGCGTCGGCTTTTGGTTCGCCAACCTGCGGAACCTACGCGGGTATAATCTGATCGCGCGCAACACCAAGGCGGATGGTATCCATTTCGTCCACGGCGCTCGCCATTGCGTGTTGGTCGGTGCCATCTGCGAGAACGTCGGCGACGACGCTTTCGCGGTCATCTCCTACCGTCCTTCCGGACTGATGTGCGAGGATATCCATTTCATCAGTCCCTATGCCTTCCAGCCCGGCTCGCGCGGCTGCTCGGTCGTCGGTGGGCGAGATATCTACTACCACAATCCGCGCATCGACCGCTCGGCTGCGGCGGCTGTGTACTTCAACAGCGAAGGCACCGACGTTTACGACACCTACGGCGTGCTGAACGCCCACGTCGTCGGGCTCAAGGCCACCAACTGCGTGCAGGGCGGGGGGGCCACCACGTCCAATCCCGGCTTCGAGAACCCCGTGATCTTCGTGGGCGGTCGCGACGGTTTCGACAACGTGGACGGCTACACGATCCAGCGGACGGCGGTGGGATGCTCGGTAGAAGGCGACGTGGCCGGCGTCGGGCCTCGGGTGTCCTACGGCGCTGTGGTGGGCGGCGTCCGCTCGCAGCTCGACGTGGATATGGAGGGCATCACCGGAAAGCCCGGCGTTCTCATCAACGGGCAGGACGCGGACGTGCGCCTGACCGGGCGAGGCATCGGCGGTGTGTGTGGTGTACTTAGCGCCGCAGCTTCTGGGCGTATTTTGTATCGAGATGGCAAGATCGACAGCGCTCGCACCGCCAATCCGGACTCCGACGTCAATATTTTGTTAGAGGCCGCATCAAACGTCACCGAGTTTCGGATAGAGCGATGCGAATTCAACAATTCGTCTGCTAATCTGGTCAACACGGACTCCGGCTTCGACCTGAACAAGCTGCGGTACAACGCGGTCAAGATCAACGGCGTCGAGAAGGGCAAGGACTGCGCATCGGCAACCGTGACCGTGGCGTCCGGCTGGGCGACCGACGACGCGCGCGCCTTCCTTTACGCGGACGGTACGATCCGGCTCGTCGGCATGATGCGCAACGGCACCGACGCGCTGATGCTCACGTTGCCGGCAGGATACCGGCCGGCCATGTTCTTGACGGGCCAGGCGATCAAGGACGCCAAGGCGGTCGGCATCACGGTCAACCCGAACGGCGAGGTCCGCGTGATCGGTGGCGGCACCGGGCCGGGCGACGCAGGCATCGTCTACCTCAACATGAGCTTCCCCGGTGCGGGGTGATCGGAGAGCGGGAATGACCCCGGCAGGAGAGACGGCATGAACGCGACGCGAGCGGCGGAAGTCAATCGACACCTCAAAGCGCTCAAGGCGCTGGCGGTCGGGCCTGAGCAGAACCTCTGCGCGGACCGGCTGGCTGAGGCATTCGAGCGGGAGATGGGCCGGGCGAGCGCTCAGGATGCAGACGAGCCCCCTGCGCCTCCGCCCGGTGATGCGAAGCCGAGTGATCCCAACGGCCCCCCGCCACCCCCGCCGAAGTAAGAACCATGCAGCCGCAGACGATCTACTTTCTGGCGCTCGCCTGTGTCGTCATCCCGCTCCTGCCATTCTCGCGGTCTGCGCTGGTGGTGGGGGCGGCATGGCTACCGGGCCAGTTGGTCTATCTCACTGGCTTGTCGCCCGATGCCGTGAACATCGGCGCGGCATGCCTGGCGATGGTGTTCGGCTGGCTGCTGGCAATCAATGATCGGGACCGCGCCGTGGCGGTCCTGTACGCTGCCACGGTCGCGATCAAGGTATCAGCTTGGGGTGGTGCAACTGACTCCTACAGCGCGTGGTGGCTCGACTTCTACTTCGCCATGGCAAGGATCGCGATCCTGCCGGCTACGGTCAAGCTGGAGGAACTGCGCAATCTACATCGGGCGTTCAAGACACGGCGCGAGGCCGACCGCATCATCTGGAAGCGCGTCCTATGCTGGCAGTGAGCCTTATGCGCGTCGAGATGATCGCGTTCGCGCTGCTGGCGATGTGGATGGCGCACTCGGTTTGGCGGTCGCAGCGTGGCGATAAGCGATACGGAGATACGGCACGGCTAATCGTGCTTAGCTTCTCCCTACTGCTTGTCTATCGGGACTGGCGCATCCTTTACGTCGATACGAGCGATCAGGCCAAGATCATCATGGTGGTCTGCGGGCTGACGCTTTGCTTGTTCACCGGTGCAGCAGCGAGGGCATATGGTCGCGGCGCTCGCCTTAGTTAATGCCATTGCATCTGTTGCGCCTGGTGCCCCGACCGTGAACGTCGGGTGGACCGCATCCGCGACGATGACGGCGCTGACGAACGTCATCCTGGCGGTTATCGGGGGAGGCGGGCTTAAGATATTCGCCGCGCACTTGCTCGCCATGCGCAAGATCGCGGACGCACGCGCCAATGCCGTGGATGCCCGCAGCGACGCGCAGAACGTGGCCCTCAGCACGCGCGTGACCGAGTTGGAACGGCAGGTAGTCGAGCGCGACCGGATCGCCGTGGACGAGCGAGCGCGCTTTGAGAAGGCGCTGTCCGACGAGCGACGCGACTGTGATCGTCAGCTTGTCGAGATGCGCGGGGAGGTCCGCGAAATGCAGCAGAAGATGGACGGCTTCACACGGCAGATGATCGCGTTTCAGTCCGCCGGGGCGCGCGCGACGACTCTGTCACCACAGATGCAGCGGGCGATGGACACGCTGGATCAGATCGAAGGGGACAAGGCATGAACCGCACCGAACTGTTCGACGCCATCCGCCCCTACGCGCCCGACCGGCGCTTTCTCGCGAGCCATGTCCAGATGATCGACGCACTGGCCGACGCCTTCAAGCTTCCGAAACCCGACGCGGCGCCGCGAGCATCCGGGGTGGACCTGCCCGCCGACTACTGGCCGATGCTGTCGAAAATCGAGAGCGGCGACCGACCGTACATAAAGGCTCCCACGTCGTCGGCATCCGGGCTGTATCAGTTTATCAAGGCGACCTGGGAAGGTGAGGGCGGGCGCTGGGGCGGCGACCCGTCCATGGCCTTCGGCGGGCTGCGACCGACCGTGGACGAACAGACCGGCCGCGCCCGCACTTTCACCGCCAAGAACGCTGTGATCCTGCTGCGCGCCGGCATCCGCATCAACAAGGCCACGCTCTACGCCGCGCATTTCCTCGGGGCTCCGATGGCCGTGAAGCTGCTGGGGGCAGGGGATGCGGCGCGAGCCGATGCCATTGCCGGGGACGCCGCCACGCGTGCCAACCCGTCTATCCTCAAGGGCAAGACGGTCGCGGACTTCAAGGCGTGGCTCAAGCGCAAGACCGGAGACGACGCATGAACGCCCCCATCATCGTGAACAGCGACCCGACCGTGGCACAGCTCGGCGTCGCCATCCGCTACGCCCTGACCATGCTAGGCGGCTATCTCGTCGGCAAGGGCTGGCTGGACGGCGACCTGTTGCAGGTGTTGCTCGCCGTCGTGCCCGTCGTCGGGCCAGCGCTATACGCCTTCTACCGGCAGCACACGGTCAAGCAGCGCGAGGTGACGCTGGCCGCCGCAGCACCGGATAGCGTGGCGGTGGTGAAGTGACGCCCGCCGATCCTGTCGCGACGAGGGAGGTGTGATGCTGCGACGGCCGGACTTGAACCGGCGCCGGGAGGTCGCTGGCCAGCCCCTCCACACCGCAGCATCACAAGCCGCCACCGTCGCTACATGCGGAGTTTCACCGCCCCGGAGTTTCAGCCCGCCCAAAGGCACAAAGCTCGTCCGTTCTTCTCGGGTCGCGCACGGCAGCAGCCAGACCAAACCCTACCACCATGCCCGCCCCCTGTGAATCCCTAGCCGCCCTTGGTCTTCGCTAGTCTTTCGGCCAGCACCTCCCTCGCCATCCGTCCGTGATCGTCGTCGCGCTCGGCTACCTCTGCCAGAGCCTCGTCCGGGTACTGCTCGTACCGCCAGCGCCAAAGTGCTTCGTCGTGCATGGCGTCGGCATGGGGCAGGGTGGGGGTTGTAGGACAGGGGTTAAGCGGCCAACAGCCCCACCGCCAGCAGCGCGAGCATGATCGCCAGCAGGAGGTCGCCGTGGCGGCGGAGGGGGTCACGACGGCTCTCCACGCAACATACGATCTGCCCGCTCCAATAGCTCGCTGCTTTCCGCCAGCCGGCGCGCGGTGTCGAGTAGCACCCACCTCACTGCGAGCGTGCCCGGCAGTAAGCCTACACCGCATCCGAAGATGAAAGCGGCCACGGCGCTCACGACCCACTCTCCATGCTGGCCGCTCGGGCGCGAGGCGCGAATGTCACGTCGAGGAAAGTCATGTCGTCAACGCCAGAGGCATATTGAACGCGATCAACTTGATAGCGCGTTGTTCTGTCGCCATCCGTCAGAATGACGTAATCCCCAGAGCAAGGCGTTGGCGTACACCACGTCGCCAATCGTAACTCTTTGCCCCCCTCGATCACCCGAAGAATATTATAGTTGCAGCCCCATGAGCGTCTAGACAAATCAATGGTTTGCACCTCCCGGCGCGGGGTGTCGGGGGTCATGGATTCATGGCCTTTTCAATCTTGTCGGTCAGGAGGTCCAGTTCAATCGACTGGCTATAGATCGCGTCGGCAACCAAGCTCGCATCCTTGGCCTCACGCCGCTTTTTCTCGGCTTGCCACTGCATATCCTTCACCTGCTGCCGAAGGGCTGCAATAGGATTGCTGTAGGAGTTCTGGCTCACCTCACCCCTCCCTCTCAGCGGCGGCGAGGGCTCGGCCGCGATAAGCTGCCAGCGCGGCCTTGAACGGCTCAGTGTCGTCGTAGCTGCCCTTGAGGTACGACATATTGCCCCATCCGCTGTCAGGTGGCGTCATTGCGCGCTGCTGCGCGTGCATAATCTGGCGGACCACCAACACGTCGGGGTCCACCGGCTCGGGGAGGATCAAGCCCAAATGCCTATGCACGTCCTCGTAGGCCGTTCGGGCAATCGGGCTGTCACCACCATAGGCAACGGCTGCTTGCCTCACCTCGGCCTCTGTGACGCATACTAGGGTCTTTCGCACCACCTCCGGCGGGATCGGGGGCGGGGTGGGCGAAGGCTTTTCGCCTACCGCTCGAAACGCTTCACTGGCATAATAGAAGTGCGAGGCAGGGAGGCGGATGGCGACGCCATGACCTTCGCCCGTCCAGTTTGTGCAGGACGATGAGAAAGCTGGCTGGTAGGGGCTGTACGAACCATTCGCGTGAATGATCGCCCAGCGCATGTCTATGCCACCAGTCAGCCACTCCGGCCGCTTCCCGTCCACCGGGATAGCAGGCCCCCAATGCACGGCGCTGGCCTGGTCGGTCATGCGGGGTCTCCCGGCGTCGGAGGGGCGGCGGACACGAGCGTGCCGGTTGCCAGCGCGACCCACTTCCGCTTCGTGGCGGCCGGCGTTTGCTCCCACGGCGTAAGCACCTTCCCGCCCTGCAACGTATTCCGTAGATACTTGGCAGCGCGGTCGATGGCCTGCGGGTCAGACACCAACGTCCACCCGCCCTCGCGTCCGTCCGTCATGCGGGCACCTGTTCGACGGACTTCCACTCATCATCGAACGCCATCGCTTTTGCGCCCGGTTTGCCGCTCTTGAGAATGGGCAGGACTATCAGCTCGCCAGCGCCTACGGATGACCATCTTGGCTTAGAGTCACCGGGTCGATACGTTGCCAAAACACCGTCAACACGTTTGAAGCTAGTGGGTCTACTCGCCCATTTATACGAGTAGACAGGTTCCATCTTAAACACGCGCTCGCCATCGCGGGGATGATCTACCGTCGCAGCGGCTTCCGCTTGTTCGAGAGCGAGGCTGGCAGCATCAAACGCTGACTTGGCGGTATCAACAGCCTTGTCATGGGTGGCGTTCAGCTCTCGCTGAGCTTCTACTCTGGCGCCTAGCGCGTTTGACCAAGCTACCCGCATAGCTTCCTTATGCTGGAAAGCCTCCTTGACCTTATCCTGGCTCACACTCCGTCTCCTTTGGGGTGGGGGTTGGCGAGCGCGGCGAGGGCGACAGGACGCCATCCTTCCCGCTCAATGATCTGCTGCCAGCGATGCCGCTCCTGACGATGTGCGCCGCACCACAGGCACTCACGGGTGTCGCCGTCTTCACGCCAGCGGGTGTCATCCCCGATGAAATGGCGGGTATGCGCCTCGTCTATCGCGCACCGACCAATGGCTTCATACCGGTCCCAGAAGTCCGCCTCCTTGAACCACGGCCCATGCGCGGGCGGGAAGGCGAACACCTTGACCCGCCGCCCGTCGCCTAGCACGCGCCAGAGACGGGCACCTGAGAACCAGCCGTCATCCTCGAGCCAGCCGATATGCCGGAGCCCGTCGATATTGCGGTAGACGGACGGCCTGCCACCGGCGCGACGATTGGCGTTCAGCCATTTTGCGAGGTTCGGGCTGTGCTTCGTCCCATTCGGGGGAACGGCCACCTTCGGCGCTTGACCGGGCTCCGTAACTATTCCGCGATTCATCATGCCGACGCGTACCTCCCGTTTCCGGTGCGTTCCGGTTTGCGAGACGGCGTTCGGTTGACTTTAGCGTGTCAAGCTAGGCACTTATGGTCGGGGAGACAGGATTCGAACCTGCGACCCTCTGCTCCCAAAGCAGTCATGCGGCTGTCTCGTTTTCCGCAGTTTTCGTAGCAGTTCCGGCCTCCGGTGTCGATAGCCCTCCGTGACTATTCC
>Ga0325400_1001793_pt1 | contig 18110 bp, 15 predicted proteins | sample PopdelMetagenome_2_FD_205662 | JGI IMG/M metagenome (GOLD analysis project Ga0325400, IMG submission 205662) | Populus deltoides microbial communities from Bellville, Georgia, United States - Xylem-PdKOR-R1 | ecosystem: Host-associated > Plants > Phyllosphere > Stem > Wood/Secondary xylem... | reverse complement strand
CAAGTAGCGAAGTAGCGAAGTAGCGAAGTAGCGAAGTAGCGAAGTAGCGAAGTAGCGAAGTAGCGAAGTAGCGAAGTAGCGAAGTAGCGAAGTAGCGAAGTAGCGAGCTAATAAAATGTGGTGGTGTGGTGTACTAAATGGGGGCGTTGGAATAAATTGTGGTCTTGTGGTGATGTGGTGAATAAAATAGCCGCCGAGTAATTAATTGTGGTCTTGTGGTGATGTGGTGAAATAATTCCGCTGGGGCTTGCCTCAGCACCGGGCCAAAGCGAGCCCCAGCTAAAGCATCGGGCTGCCTAGGGCACCCAAGTAACGGGCATATTCTTGATAGTGGTTTTGAGCAGCTGCCGCTCCCGGTTAGTGCCCACCTTGGCAAAGGCAATAGTGGCCGAGTTCAGGCGCGTAACGCTGGTGGGCACGTTGGCCAGGTACACGGTGCAGCTCACCGGCACGTTGGTTGGAATCACGTTGGTTCCATCCGTTTTGCCCCCTACGGATGGGTAGAAGTCTTCGGATTTATAGGCTTGTCCCTGCTCGTCTAGTACCAGCGTCGAGTGGGTAGAGGCAATGGTCGTCGCACCTGCCCCACTGAGTAGGAGTTGAACTGGCTCGCCGGAATTAGTGACGAGCACCACTAGGCTACCCTTGTGGGTGGCCTTACTGACTTTGCAGGAGAGGAATTTGAATTTCAACGTCTCATCCCCATCCGTGACAGTTACGCCGCCCACGCCGATACCTAGCCGGGCCTCGTAGGCTACCAGTTTGTCTTTGAGGGCCGCGTTCTCGGTTTGCAGGGCCGTGCAGTTGGGAGCTTGGGCTAAGGCCGCAGAGGTGCTAGCAAGTAGCGCTGGTAACAGGAGCAATCGTTTCATGGGAGGCAGTAGCTCGGCTTACCTGGCCGGGCGCTTTGGCCGCGAAGCTAGGCAGCCAACCGCTACTTAGTTCACCAGCGTTGAGTCGTTTGTAAAAACCTAGGCATTGTGCCTCCTAACAAGGTCACTTGTGGCGTGAGGGTATATAGAGGCTATGGTGCCCGTTCGTGCGCTAGGTAGCCCTAAAAGGGCATTCCTCTACCTAGCTAGTAGCAGGTATGTGCTCTGTATCCCCACCGCCCCACTACTCCTCGCGCAGAAGGGGCAGTGAGGATAAGGAACCACTCAAAAAAAAGGTAAAAGCAATGCGGTAAATCTCAGCACAAAGGCGCATAAATAAGCACAACAATTTGTTTTTACGCTACTGTATATCAATTATATAGTATAAAACTAATACTCGCAAACTACTGGTTTATAAGTGTTTGTTGTTTTTGTTTGGGCTGCGCCGCTCGTGCTGATTCGAGTTATCCACATTCTGAAAGCCTTTTTTCCTCGCGCGAAACACAACTTGTGATATTTTAACTATTTGTCTTATTTGTAGGGCTCATAACTCGTTGATTTTTAATGGGTAACAAGGTCAAAAGGAAACCTTTGATTCGTCAAAGGTTTCCTTTTGATTCGCGAAAAGAAACCTTTGATTCGCGAAAAGAAACCTTTGATTCGCGAGAGGGAAACCTTTGATTCGCGAAAGGTCATTATTAAAAGAAACAGTTACTAATATTAGTTACCTTTGCATCATAAAGTAGCGTAAACAGGTAAGCAGCACTTTCTAACACTATGAAACCACCCTTAGAAATTCGCCACCATAACGCCATCACAACGGCCCGCTATGAGTATAGCGAGCTACAGATGGACCTGTTTTTTTACCTACTCTCGCAGCTTCGCAAGGACGACACCACCGGCTTATATGAAATTGTGGTAAAGAACCTTAGCGAAATTACCGGCAAAAAATACGCCTATAACTACCTGCGGAAAGCCACGGAGTCGATGGGCTCCCGAATGTTCGAGGTACTGACGGAAAAGAGCTACAAGCAACTCTGGATGTTCCAACACATCGAGTACATGACTGGGGAGGGCCGAATTGAATTGAAGCTGTCCGAATCCATCCGGCCTTATCTATTCGACCTTAGAGACAATTTTACCAGCTTCGAGCTGCTATCGGCCTTGCGCCTCACTAGTAAGCACGCAAAACGCATCTATACCTTTTGCAGTCAGTGGAAAGACGTAGGAGAAACCAAGAAATTCGACCTGCTGGAATTCAAAAGGATGCTCGGCTTGGTAGACGCTAAGGGCAACGAGGAATACACTAAGGTTGCCATGTTCAAAACCAAAGTGCTGGATATCGCGGTCAAGCAAATCAATGAGCACACTGATTTGAACATCAGCTACACGTTGGAAAAGAAGGGCCGCGCCTTCAAAAATGTAGTATTTACTGTCGAGCCGCAAGCAGTAGCCGTGGTGGCCACACTGCCCGACCTAGGGGCAACCACTAACCCACTGCCGGGAGTAGCCGCGCACCAAGTCGAGAACGCTGGCCGATTGCTCACACAGTTGAGCATCACCACGCCCGAACTGGTGGCGCAAATCCTGGCCAGCCCAGCACATGTCGCCGCCTGCAACAAGTTTGCCCATGACTTGAAAACCGGCAAATACGCCAAAGCGCATTCGCTCTCGGGGCTGCTGCTGACGGTGCTGGGTATCAAAAAAGCCAACAACGGGCCGCTGTTCGACAAGCCAGCTAAAGCCCGCTAGTTGGGGCCGGGCTTCTATCCCCTACCGAATACCCGTTGCCATAGACTTTTTTTAGCTGGCTCCGGCGCGGGCTGCATCAGCACAACCTCGCTCGGTTCGGGCAAGCGCTTTTGCAGCTCGCCCAACTGCTCATTTTGGCTAAGTAACAGTTCCTCAATGCGTCCAATGCGCTGACTATTCACCTGACTAGTCAGCGCATTTAGCACGTCGTTTTGCTCTAATAGCCGGTGTTGTAGCTGCTGGATAGTCTGGTCACGCTCGGCTAGCTGCTGCTGAAGCTCCGCAACGGTAGGTCCCTGGGCGGGCTCTACAACAACCGGCAAAGATTCGGCAGTGCTGGGGTATTGCTGTGCGAGAAACGTCTGACTAATCAGATAAGTGTCGCCTTTGGGGGTGGGCTCGACCTGGATATGACTAGTCTTAACATGCTGTTTGACTAGTCGCCGTATAGTCTGCTCAGATTTGTTAACTTGCTGAGCTGCTTGCTTTATAGTCAAAAATGTAGCCGTGTTTTCCATTAGGAAGGTGACTAGTCAGAAACCACAAAGTAAACAGGTTGGCAACTTCTTCAACTTGTGCTTGACTAGTCACTGACTAATCAGTGGCTAGTCAAGCATTTACTTAAGCTGCATAGGTATCTTCTGGCTCCAAGTGGCGCACCTGTGCCATCATAGCCAGCGTATCGAGCAAGGGCTTCACCTTGTCGGCTTTGGTACGCCGGAAACGGGCGGCTACCTGGGCGCTGCTCAGCGCCTCGCCGGCTGCTTGCTGGATAATGGCGCGCACGGCGAGCATTTGCTGGGCAAGCTCTGTCGGCCAGGCTTGGGCCGTGGCGGTCGTGGCCACCGTGGCGGCGGTCGTGGTTGCTGGCAACGCTAGCGCTGCTTGTTGGCCGGGAGCTTGGTACTCGGGGCGCAGGTAGCGAACGGTACCGGCCGCTTCTTCGGCAGCGCGTTGATGATTGAGTTGAGTTAGTCGAGCCAATTGCTCTGACTCGGACAAGTCAGCCGGCCAGCCGTAGGCTGCGGTTACTGCTTCGTCAAGCTGCTGGTGCAAGCTCAACACAACAGCAGCCAGGCCGTTTTCCTTGATAGTTTGCTCATCGAGCGTGAGAGGCTGGCCACTACGCAGTTTTTCGACCACATTGTACAAGTCGGTTAGTTTGAGGCTCGGATACTGGGCCTGCTGGCGCTTGCGGTGCGCGTCTAACTGGTCGGCTAGCTGCCGTATTTTCCCCTGCTGCTCAACCGTGGCTGCTGGAAAAGGAAATGGGTCAAAACAGGTAACCTTGCTATAAACTGGGCGGTCCTCAAGTCGTCCACCAGTTGCTAATGACCAGGCAATATGAATACTGCTGGATAATACGCCGAGGTGGTAAGCATCGTTAGAAGCTATCACAAATAGCTTACAATCAGGCACTGTGCCCTTGTTCAAAAACGTAAACACCCGGTGTTTCGCGGTTTCATTGGTGGCAATGAAGCGCGGTAGCCCCTCAACTGACCGGCGCATCGCGGGTTGATTTTCAAAGAATAACCACCAACGCTCACGTCGGCTTTTTCGCGGATTAGGGTCGCGTTCCGGTTTTACCAGTTCCCAAACTCTTTGATAAACTGTTGGGTAACGCTCTAGCACTTCACCAACCGTCAAGCCATATAAGTCTATAACCTGTAAGCCCCGGCTCTGCTGAAGTATATCACGCCCGTTGAGGTAAGGATGAATATAGTTTTCTAACCCTACTACTTTACCTAAGCCTAGGGCAGTGGCCTCGGCAGGCGTCACCTGGAAACCATCGCCGCCTAGCTTCACTCCCTGATTACAAAGGCCGGCGTTGGCTCGCAGCCCAACCGTTCCCACGACGTTGGTATCAACTGTTAAGTCTGCGTGAATAACCCCAACCTGCTCAGTAAATTCTATGTCGTAAGCATCCCCTTCTACTAGAGTTTCCTTTGCCACTTTGAGTAGTGTACCTGGTAGTACCCCCCGTTCGCCTACGGTGAAGGCCACTCGCACGGCTGCCCCATCCGATGCAGTTACCCATGCATGGTCTGGAATAGCATAAATAAGTGATATCGACTGAGTAGCATCTGCTAGAAAACCCTGTACTAAACGCCGATTAAGAGCCTGTGTAATAGAATTAGTGGTAATCAAGCCAAAACGCTCTACCTGGCCTTTGGCCACAAGCTGCGCGGCGCGATACCACCAATACATCACTAAGTCAGCGGAGTTAGGTACCTGGCCATTGTAAGCTTTGCGAAGTGCCTTCACATACGCATCACCTAATGCGCGCTTCATAACGTTGCTGCCTACAAATGGTGGATTTCCTACAATAAAATCTGCTTCCGGCCATGTAGCCAAATGTGGATTAAGTAGGCTAGGGTTATCAGTAGCTAGTATAGCATCCTGCTGCTTAATGTTCTGGTAGTCATCCAGCAGCGGCTCACGTAATTCTGTGAGGCCGTGGGTACGTAAGTGCCACTGCAAGTACCCAATACGTAACACTACGTCGGCAATAGCGGCGGCGCGGGGGTTCAACTCCATGCCCAGCAGTTGCCGGGGGCTTACCGTCGTCCCGTCGCCCAACTCCAAGCGGCCGGAACCACCCAGCTGCGCGAGCGTGGTTAGCACCTCGCCCTCCAACCTTTTCAAGTGTTCCAAGGTCACATACAGAAAGTTACCCGAACCACAAGCCGGGTCTAGAATCTTCACCGATGTAAGCCGGCGCAAGAATTTCAGCACTTCCTCGCGGGCGGCATCTATGGCTTTTTTGCCCTTGCCCTCGTCTAGCCGGGTAGCGCTGGCGGCCTGCGCGGCGGCCCATTCACGCCGTAGCGGCTCGATGACGGTGGGCAGTACCAGCCGCTCGACATAGCGCCGGGGCGTGTAGTGCGCGCCCAAGCTGTGGCGCTCGTCGGGGTCCAGTGCCCGCTCTAGTAGGGTGCCGAAGATGGCCGGCTCTACTTCAGTCCAGTCAGCAGCGGCGGCTAGCTCTAGCAGTTTTATTTGGTCTGCATTCAGCGGTAACGCCTTGGCATCGTGGAACAACTGCCCATTGAAACGCCGTAGCTTCTTGCGTAGCTCGGGCGAAAAGCCGCCTTTATCCATCACGGCCCATAAGCCTTGCAGCGCGTCGGGCAAGTAGCCCCGCGATTCTTCCGTTTCCGCATAAGTGGCCAGCAGGCCCTTAAAGGAATCGGTCGGAATCAGTTCCACGTCCTCGGCAAACATGGTAAACAGGCAACGCATGAGAAACTGCGCTACTACGTCTGACGGGTGGCCAGCCTTTTCGAGCTGGGTGCTCAGGCCGGCCAGGTAGCCAGCGAGCTGACGCGTAACCTGGGCGGCGCGGCGGCTGGGGTCGAGCTGCTGCGGGTCGGTAAAAAGCTGGTGCAGCTGCGCCCGTAACTCCGGCTTGGCCAGTGCCGGCAGAAAGAAACGATAGTGCCCCGAGTCAGGAAAGGGCACGTAGTTATCACCTACTCCCGCAAAATTGCTGTACACATCGAAGCAGTGGCCCACGTCCACCACAACGACAAACGGGGGGCGCGGCTCGCTCGCTGGCAATGCTCGCACGTAGCGAAGCGCCTGCTCGTAAGCGGTTTTCATCATCTGCTCCCATTTAGCGGTGCCGCGCACTGCGTGGCCTTTGCGCCGCTTTTCGACCGGCAAGCCCAGCTGCGCCTTCTCGGCGTCGGCCTGCTCGTCGGGGGTATTGGTGCCCTGTTTGGTTTCGAGAATGAAACAGCCCCGCTTGTATAGGTCAATCCGGCCGGTGGTCTGCTTGCCGCCGCCGTCGTCGAACGTTACGGCCCGCTCCAACACATACTCGTCCTGGGCTGGGTTGTCGGTGGTGGGGTCGGGGCGGTCAACGCCTATCAAGTCGCAGAAGTCTTGCAGAAACAGACCATAGTTGGCCCGCTCCGCGCCGCCTGATTTCCGCCAGCGGCTTTCAAAATCTTGGTATTGCACGGCGCAAAATACGTGCTTCTTTTCCAGCTTTAACGTCATCAATACGGCCTCGCCCGCTGCTCAGGATTTCCTCCTGGCAACGGGCTTTTTTGGCTCCCAAGTAGCTCCATCATTTTAGGAAAACCCAGAAAGTGCTCTCACGGCCTGGAAACGCACTTTTTGCAACAGCGATTTCGTGTCCTTTTTTAAAAGGGCTTCGATTTAGAAGTTTGAGGATTGGGAGTTAGCAAGAAAATCAACCTCGCGGCTTTTCAAAGAATAAAGGTGGGTTAACCGCACCGCTTATCCGACCTGTTCCCAGCCCTAGCCAGGGTGCGCTCCCCTCTACTCCTAAGGAGCTATTTGTGCTGATGGTGCGTGCACCGCTCCGCTCCTTTTTTCTCTGCCATTTGCTACGACTTTCCCACTATACCAAAGCGCAATTTCCAAAAAAGTGCCTCTACAGGCTGGAATCGACTTGTTGCACCTTGTCCTATTTATTCTGAACCCTGAATTCGTGCTTTGCGGGGCTGCCTACTCTTGCACCACCGCTTCAGTCTAGGCGGTTTTAAACGCCTTCCTCCCCAGCTACTAAACCAACTAAAATTCTTATGGCTACTTCTACAATCTTCTTCCTCTCCATCCTTCCTAACACTACTCCAGCTGGTTTATGGAAAGTACTGGGCACTATTGCCGAACGGATGCCCGCAAACCAGCTTATTTGGCTAGCCTTGATGCTGTGCGTACTTATCCTCGGTATTACCTGGCTAGCGTATCGAGCCATTAGCCACCTTGCTAAGAGCCGACACGCAGCAACATTGGTCGGGCTCGTTGAGCAGCACACTGGCCAGAAGTCAGCTATTAGTCCTTAAAAGCAGAAGCCCCACTTTACAAGTGAGGCTTCTGCTTGGTTATCAAAACTCTATTAAGCGTGCATTAGCACAAACTCCGCGGGAATATGCAGCTTGGTATACAAGCGCCGGCCTAAATCCATGTTAACGGCTCGTTTGCCATTGAGCACTTCACTTAGGCGGCTGTTGGTGATACCGAGCAGCCGCGCCAACTCTTGTTTTTTCAGGCGGTGCTCGAACATGTAGCGCTCAATGCGAAAAACGAGCGAATCCGGCCGTACTGGCGCGTAACCGTGGTTGTCTTCATACACCTCTAGGGCGTTGCCTAGCGCTTCCATTTCCGCAAGGTTAGCGGGGTTGTTAGTATCGAGGGCTTCCAAGCGGCTCATACCAGCTTGGTACTCTGCATCAGTTTGGATAGTCATTTTACGGTCTTTTAAAGTTTACAACTATTTAATATACAACTACTTAACTCATAAGTCAGTTATATTGGTGATACGGTCATACTCCGCATGAGTCCCAATGAAACGGACAAAAATTTGGCCGGTAAAGGCTGGCAATTGCGAGTAGTTAATCTTAACAACCATACGGTAACGGTTACGCAGCAGATTAAAAACCCAACGGTTGTTCCCGACGTGAGTAGCGCTGGAATCAAAAGCTTTCACTTCAGCGGCGTTAGCCCAACTGGCGGCTTTCATAGCGTCATAGAGTTCCCAAATGGCATTTGCTACGTCTAGGTGTTCAATAGCATATCTTCTTATTTTTTCTTTACTTAATACGTTCATAATCTGTTTTTTAATTTATTTTATTTCCTATCTCATAGTTTGCTCTTTAGTGGCTAACAACACAAAGATAAGAAATAATTTACTACAATCGAAAATAATTTACCAATAACGAAAATAATGTTTTTATCCTCGTAACCACTATATCGCTGGCAATGCCCCAGCAAAATAGGATTTTGGGTAAGGTTGGGATTGGCTTATTTTTCCCTCTTGTTCTCCCTTCAGCTACTTGATATAAGATTCCATTTTGGACAACAGGAGCTTGTCACATTTCTTAAACGAACGTTTAGAAAATGTGACAAAGCCTAAAACAGCCCATAACTTCGCTCCATGAGCAAGTATGTGGCCTACTTCCGCGTAAGCACTGCCCGCCAGGGACAATCCGGCTTGGGCCTCGAAGCCCAGCAAGCCGCAGTGCTCCGCTTCCTCCCTGGGGACGCCGTGCGGGTGGCCGACTACATCGAGGTAGAGAGCGGGCGCAAGAGTGCGCGGCCCCAGCTGCTGGCGGCTATCGCCCTGGCCCAGCGCGAGGACGCAGTGCTGCTCGTGGCTAAGCTGGATAGGTTGGCGCGTAGCGTGGCGTTTTTGGCTACGTTGATGGAAAGTCGGGTGCGCTTCCAAGCCGTGGACCTACCTGCGGCGGACGAGTTTACCCTCCACATCCTAGCGGCGGTGGCCCAAAAAGAAGCTTCGGCTATCTCTAGCCGGACTAGGGACGCGCTAGCCGCTAAGAAGGCGCGGGGATTTACGCTGGGCACTCCGGCCAACCTCACCGACGAGGCCAAGCTGAAGGGCCTAGCGGCACGCCAGGCGAACGCGCAGATGAATGTCAATAACCGGCAAGCCGCGCAGCTGGCGGCGCTGTTGCGGGCTAACGGAATGAATTTGCGGGCTATTGCGGCACAACTCAATCAGTCGGGCTACACCACGCGGTGCGGGAAGGATTTTCACCCCATGGGCGTAAAACGCCTACTGGCCGGCGCATTCTAGAGCCTACTTATTAGGGAACTTGTTCTATCTCACCTGGTATGCCATATGCCTCCCAGGGCAACTCATGAAAATCATCAATGCGGCGCCGACGAAAAAAGCGGCGACATTCTTCCGTATACTCTTTTCGTTTGCGCCGCTTTGGGCGGCTCGCTAGCGGGCGCTCCTGGACTACCACTGCCTGGGAATCAACGGGTGTTGCGTTCTGCGCACCGCGAACACGCGGCGCGTACGCGGCTCGGAGCGCTTGCTCGTCTAAGGGCTGGCCATTTAAATAATCACTATAAGTAGCCAGGATAACGCCGGACATATTATCCGGATGCTCGACCCCCAACGATTTTAGATATTGTTGTAATCGGGACCCACCCCACAACTGCCAATTGTTGCGCATCCATAGTCCCAGGCCCATATGAAAGTCTCCTAACCCATAGCTAGGGTTGGGATGCCGCAAGCGTTGCTTGATGGTATCGGGTAGCAGGCGGTCTAATTGGGCAAAGCTCTCGCGCAGGTTACGCGGGATATAAACGCCTCGAATAGAGTCGGCCACCAGATTTACTTGTCGAATACGCTCCGCTAACCGGGTGGCCGAGTCGGCTTGCGCATAGAAACGCTGGGCCTCCACGGCTACGTCAAAGGGTCGCTGCTGCAAATACCGGAGGTAAGACAGTAAAATCAGGTGTTGCCGGACTTGCCAGTCGAAGTACGGCCACTCTTGGTACTGGGGCCGCACGTAGCGGTTTAGATATCGCGTCAGGCGGCTACTATCCTGGTCCCATTCGCCAAATATTTCCAAGCTCACATACTGCAAGCTGCTGTCCTGTAAACCGCCAAACTTCGTGCGCGCTTTTGGCGTGAGCACTTTGTCTAGTTGCTCGTTGGCTTCAGTCAGATTCTGAGGAATGTAAAAGCCATGTTCGCTCATGCTAGCTGATTGTACGGCACAACCCGCTAGTAAGAGCAAGCTACCTGCTGCAAGTAAGCGCTTTAACATGGAGAGCAATTAACGGAAGAGAAGTTACTGCTACTAAATAACTACTGTTTTTCGAACGCTAATCCTACCTACGCCAATGGCCCCGAAAATCACGTTTTCGGGGCCGTTTTACAAGAGGGTTTTTCGAACGGGCCTGTTGGCGCAGTTTCAAACAAAGAACATGGAGCAGGTCCACTGCCTGACCATGACTATTCTAATACAGTAGCTTTAACCCAAATAGTTGATAGAGGTAGTCTACCCTCCGACTTCGCGGCACAAGCAAGCGGACATGCTGGGCCATTACGATTTTTTTTCTAAATAAGTTACTTATTGTTAGCAACTTGCGCTTTAATATACTTTATAACTCATCGTAATAACACTCTTGTTGAGCTGTGTATGCAGCAGCAAGCAATAACTTGCTACTGCGAGTTTGCAAAGGCCTTATGCGCACTAGCTAACACGTAAATCAGAGCATAATATGCTGTCTTCACCTTATTAGCTCAACTCTCCTTGTTCAATTTCCCACCACAGTCAATAATATGAATATTCTACATCTAACCGATCTGCATTTTAGCAATAAAAGCTCTGACCTACACCGTCAAGGCAAAATTATTGAGCAAATGGTTGATGATATTTCAAAGGATAAGGAGGGAATTGATATACTGTTATTTACAGGTGACTTAGTTGATATTGGGAATTCAGTAGAGACATTTCAAAATGCCAAGAAAGATATCCTCGATAGAATAATTGAAAAATTCGATTTATCAGTTGACAAAGTATTTATATGCCCAGGAAATCATGATGTTGATAGAAAGTTCGTCAGTAGCGCCGTTATTGAGCACATCGATAAAATAAGGGATAATAATACTCTGAATACATTCGCTAGCAGAGACAATGTAGATTATGTATCTAGCCTTAAACCTCTTGCAAATTACTTTGAATTTACTAAAAATGCGTTTGCTCTAAATAATCCGGACGATATTTATAATGAAGAATACTCTTGCCATATTCGACAATTTGGCGACACTAAGCTTGGTATCGTTTGCATTAATACAGCATGGCGTGCGATAGGTCGTAACGATACAGGCAGCCTAATATTTCCTTTAAAATACATTGAAGATGCCCTACAAAATATTAAAAATACCGATTTTAAAATACTAATACATCACCACCCAATTGCAGATTTTAAAGGGTATAATAAATATGAATTAGAGGATATTATACACAATAACTTCAATATATCTTTTTCAGGCCACATCCATAAGGATTCTGCTTCTGCATATTATACCAACAAGGCTGGTATTCTTCAAATAGAAGCAGCAGCAGCACTATCTGAAGCGGATGGTTCGACCATTGGCTACACGAAAATTAGTCTTAGCATTGAAGATTCTACTGCAAAATGCATTAGCCATTATTACGATACAAGAAGAGAGTTTTTTTATGTAGGGAGTGAGAAGCTTTTGCCAATACCAGTAAGCATTGAAAAACAAGAGCAAAATCGATTTCGAAAGAAAATACGCCAGCGTATTGAGGTAGAAACCGATAACGCGAACGATTTATTTTTACATGGAAAAATGAATCGTTCTGCTAAAGGTTTTGCTGACTTATGGACTCCTCCCGTTCTAAGTACTAAAAGTTCGGAACAAGTTAGGCGAGAAGATTTTGCTGCAAATTCATTTGATTTTAATCAGCTTGTCAATGACAATCTAGATTATATCGTGATGGGCAAAAATAAATGTGGAAAAACTTCTTTATTAAAGAAAATCCAAATAGAATGCTTGCATCAATATTCTAAAACAGGCATCATTCCCTATTACATCAATGCCAAAAGTTATGCTTTCAGTGACGAAAACTATAGAGAAAAATTACAGCGCGAACTAGCTGCTTATTACGGGACTAATAAAGCTGATGCGGGAGATATATTGGCTCAAAAGAAACTTTTATTGCTCGTTGACAATGTTGATCTCGTAAATGAGCAGACAGCAGCATGGCTACAAAATATTTTGATGCCATTTGCAAATGTTCGTATAATTATGTGTGTAGATGAGACTTCCGAAAATAGATACAAGGAGGTTTTAATAGACGGACGTCAGGTTACCAAAGTTTATTTCCATTCTTTAAAAAAGAAGCAAATAAAAGAACTTGCTCAAAAATTGTATGGCGATAATGAAGATAAGATAGAAATTGTCAAAAAAATAAGCAGCATTTTTGGAATGCTTTCTATTCCCTTTGACTTTTGGAGCGTTTCTTTATTTATGTGGGTATTTAAAGAAAGCGGTAGCTCAATTCAGAATGATGTTGGACTAATAGACCTGTATATTGAGTCTATTTTAGAACGCGAAAACTTAGTCAGAAATAAAACTAGTTTTGGTTTTGAAAAGTACAAGTTATACTTAGCCAACTTAGCTAAATTCTTACTTGGCAAGCCAGAGACTTTTTACAGTGCTACTTATGAAGAAATAATTCACTTCACAGGAGCATACCTCAGCAAAAACCCAAGAAACGATATAGAAGCTCGCAAGGCTTGGGAATACATTGAGCAAAAAGGCATAGTAAAGGTCAATCCTGATAATTCTTATACATTTAGACTAAACGGCATTTTTGAATATTTTCTCTCATTTTACATGAAGAGTGATGCCGATTTTCGCGCCAAAGTAATTGAGGATAGATTCCTATATCTTGAATTCAAGAATGAATTGGAAATGTATGCTGGTTCCAATAGAAGCGATGAAGATTTTTTAGCAAAAATATTTGCTAAGACGAAGGAGATTTTTTCGGAATTACATTCCCAATATACCCTCTCTGATATTGAGTATGCTATTCAAAATCTCTCCTGTAACCCTGATACTAATTTAATTAAAAGGTCTGTAGATGAGATAAAGGTTTTAAGTGAAGCAGAACGTGATGCCCTTGAAGAGTCAGGCCAAGGATTGATACCTATGCAACAAGAAGTCAGTTGTGAAGTTCGGGTAAAAACCCCAGTAGAACTCGATGGAAACGATTTAGGGTCTTTAGAGAAAGCCTTATACATTCTAGGCCGAGTGTTTAAAAATGCCGACCAAATAGATAACGTTGATTTAATTAACGAGATTTTCGATTATATTTTAGAAGCTACTTGTAAATGGGGTTTTAAAATGTTTCAATCACTGCAAGAGTTTGATGCAGATAGCGATTCTGCTATTGATAAGGAACAATACGAGTCTCTTTTATCGCTCATGCAGCAAGTACTACCCGTTATAGTAGAGAGCCGCATCTACGATATGATTGGTGCGAGCAATATGCAAACCGTTATTAAAGAAAGGCTTAAACAAGCCAAGACTAATAAGCAAGGGGATAATAATCAGTTTAGATTATTTCTACTAATGTATCTCCTATGCGATATCGATCTCAAGTCAAATATCGAATATATAAGCCAAAGCTTAGAGTTAATTAAAAAACCTATTTTAAAGTATGCTATTGTCCTGAAGGTATTATATTACATGAATTTTAAAGTTGATGATTTCATTGGCGACACTAAAAAGGATATTGATTCAAGGTTAAAGTCATTATATACTAAGGCTCAAAAGCATTTCAATAATAAGTTATCAAAAGAGAGTATAAGCCATTCAGTTCAGCATATTAATAAAAAAAGGAGGATTCGTAAGCTTGGCAGCAATTAGATTCAATCAGCCGGAGTATTCGCAATTAACGATTCGATATACGAATTGTAATTGGGGTGCTCGTTACAACGGGAAAAAGTTTATGCTATGGGTTTCATTAAGTCCGTGGTAAGCTACAAGGTGGTCCATTGATTGATGAGAAGTCGATAAGAGGCACTTAGTAAGCCGTGAAAAGCTATTTTCTTGCCTTGTCTCCACTCGTCCCATAAAACTGATATTTGATAAGACGCCAGCAAATTGCACTGATAGACAATGTATCGAAGCTTATCGTAATTTTTCGTCCCGTTGTAACAAGCCTCCTAAAAGAATCTCTATAACTCTGCGAAGAACTCCGCTAGGCTAATCTGGTGGATGTCGAGTAGGCGGAGTAAGCTATTCATCGTCAGGTTACTGCCCTGTTCGTGCCGGCCGTAGCCTACGCGAGGCAGCTCGTGGTCGAAGGCAAATGCCTCGTAGGAAGAGTATCCCTTGGCTACCCGTAGCTGCTTCAGTTTCTGTGCGATCTGCTTTAAGCGGGGGTCAGGCCGTGTAACTTCTTCCTTCATGGTGGCCGCAAGGTGCGGGCCAAGGCTATTAAATGTAACCCCTAAAAAGAAACAGCTTTTTTGAAACATACTATAGTATGTTTAAGCTTCCGTTCTTTCAGCGGGTGCCTATTATGACAATTTGTGAGTGCTGCGGCCGGGTGCACCAGGCCACCGAGATTGACCGCCGCTTCTGCTCGATGGTATGCCGCGCACAATACGACGAGCAACCTACCTTCTACCAACCATCTGTTTTGCTGAAAGAGCAAGGTGAACAGGGACGCCTACTCCGGTCGTACTTGAGTACCGTCCTCCAAGCCACTGAGCAACTCTTGCAACAGGCGGAAACCCTGAGTCCAGAGCAGCAGCTAATCAACCAGCGCGAATGGTTAACCACTATTATCGCGCAGGAAAAGCCGCTACTGCGGTTAAGCAGCGTCTTTGATGTCGAACTGCCGGATATGCCCCCACCAGCTGCTACCTAGCTGGCCACGTAACCCGCTACCAACATACAAGCTCAGCCCAGCCTGAATAACAAGTGCTTACCACCAGCCTTCGGCTTGCGCCACGGCGGGGTCGATGAGGCGGCACAGCGCCTTATAGGCTTCGCTTGACTCGACGAAGTTTTGCAGCAGCGTCGGGGGCCGGCCCTGACCGTCGTTATAGAGGCACTCGTAGCCTAGGGCGCGCAGTTGCGTGTACTCCGCACTCCCGTTATCTACGGCGTGCACGAACTGGATTCGGGGGATGAGCAACCCATCTTCCCATACTTCACACTCAAACCCGAAGTAGGCTTTCGCCTGCGAGCTGTCCGAGTAGTAGCGCCGGTAATATTCCTCCTGGCCGAGCGTCAGTAGCTCGCGGGGGTCTGGCTGAGCGAGGGGAGAATCGAGCGGTTGCATAAGCTTGAAGATAGGGGATAGTTAGTCGCCATAGCCGCCGTGGCCTAGGCTGTGCCCCCGGTCGGGGCGCTGCTGGGCCTCGCGCTGGCTGGGGGCCTGGCGCTGCGCCCGGTCGCCTTCGCGCTCCTGCACCTGGTAGCCCTCGCGGTCCCGCGCCCAATCGAGGGTACTGCTCACTTTGGCTAGCTGGTGGCTCTGTAAGCTGTAGTGCACCACCAAGTCACTTACCCGGTTGCCCTGCGCGTCGAGGCGGTGCGTGAGCTGCGTTTGCGCCCCGTGGCTCTCGAAGGCGCGTTGCAGAGCCTCGGCCCGGCCGGTGATCTGCACTTGGTCGGCCGGCTGGCTCATCCGCACCACGGCCTGGCGCTCGGCCTCGCGCTGCGCGGCATAGGCGGTCAGGCTCAGGCTCACCGCTTCGGGCTGATAATAGGCGCGGGCCTCGAAGCCGATGGGCGGGGTAGGGTAAGCGGCGGCTTTGGCAGCGCGGGCGAATTCAAGTAGGCGCGGCTCTAATAGGTCGGGCAAGGGGCGGCCGGGCTCTGTGAGATACTTCAGCTTCGCTTCTGCCTCCCGTGCCGCCGCGTTCTTCCCGAAAAAGCCCCCCTTGGCCTGTTTTTCCAATGCGGCCTGCTGGCCGTAGGTCTGTTCCCACTGCGCGGCGTGGGTAGCCCGCGCCGCTACCTGGCGGTCTAGCTCGGCTCGGAGCTTGGCCGTGCTCGGGTCGCCCTTCATGGCCCGCACCACGTCCGTTATCCCTTGCTCGGTGGGCTGCGCCTTCAGGTGCTGACTGTAGGAGTCGATAACCTTGTTACGGGCTTGGATAGGCGCGTTTTGCCGGGCTAGGTCAGCCAGATACGTTTGATAGGCGGCCTGCCAGTTACGCTCCCCGGCCGGCAACTCCGGCCCTTTGGCCGCCTGCGCGGCCCGTTGGGCGGCCTCCCGCTGCTGCGCGGCTTGGCGTTCGGCCGCTTGGCGCTGGGCCAGTTGGGCTGCGGCTTGCCGCGCCGCCTGCTCCTGGGCGGCCAGCTGGGCCGCGTGGTTGGCCGCGAGCTGCTGGGTGAGGCCGGCTAGGCTGTAGCCGCGCCCCAGCTGCGAACCCTTGAACACCGTCCCGTCCTTCTCAAAACTAATGCCCGTCACCTCGCCGGTTTTATTGGTGAACTCGCGGGCGCTAATCTGCTGGGCCTGCAACGTGGCCAGCAGCGCCGGCCGGTCGGTGGCCGTGGTCAGGGCCTGGTGCAGCGCCTGCCGCAGCTCGTGCTTAGTCAGCTCGGCCCCTTGCAGCTGGGCGGGGTGCTGCTTCTCCACTCGCAATCCCTGGGGAGGGGTCAGCCCGTGCTCCTGGATTAGCTCTTTCAGGGCCTGCTTGGAGCGAAAGAAGTTCTGCCCGTCCTTGATGGTCTGCCCATCGTCTCCCACCCGGTTGGCAATGATGTGCAGGTGCTGGTTATCGGGCTGGTCGTGGTGCCGGATGATGGCATACTGCGTCTTATCGAGCCCCATCTTCTGCACGTAGCTTTCCGCGATAGCCCGCATCTTGGCGCTATCGAGCCGGGCCGCGTCGTCGGGATTAAAGCTCAGCGAGGTGTGCCACACGGCTTGCCCGAGGTTAGGATTGAGCTGCCGCCCCCGGTTAAAGTCGGCGCTCATGTGCGCGGCGCTATCGGCGCGCACCCCCACGGCCACTAGTACCTCAGCCTGCTTATCGCTCGGCTGCTCCTTGCGCCCCTCGAACTGGTAACGAACTACCCCGCCGAAACTGCGCCCAATCGTCGTGCGGCTAATCATACCACGTCCGCAAAATAATCCAATAATCTATCAAGTGTGGCGGCCTGCGCTTCCACCTCCTGGGCCACGGCCGCGAACCCACTTTGGTGCGCCCGCTTGCTCAGTTGATTCAGGTTATTAGCCATCCCCGCCAGCTGCCGCAAGTACCTGTCCTGCTCGACCGTGAGCTGCAACACCGGCCGCTTGCGCGCCTTCACGCCCGCCTCCACCAGGGGCCGCACGAACTGCGAGATAGGCTGCCGCACCGCCGCCGCGCCTGCCTGCAACTCGTCGTAGCGGGCCGCTGATACGTGGGTCGTCACGCTCTTGAGCTTCTCGCCCGGCTCCTTTTTCGGCCGGCCACCTAACCGCTTCAGCTTCGGTTCTTGGGGAGTTTCAGCAGCTACACTAGTCATACTACGGGGCGTTAGGATAGGTCTTTTGGCGACGATAGGAGCCAAAAGCAAGACGTTTTGCGCTAGCAAAACCTGTCTTGCTCCTTACTACGTCTGCTTACGTCAGAACAGTACGTAGGGTTAACCTAGGGGTATTACTGGGCTACGCTGTTAGCAGGTGACTTTGCCCCATTGGGGCAGTGTTGCAGTGGGGCAAAGTTGCACTGTTGCATTGCCCCAAAGTTGCACGGTGGCAGTGAGGCAGTGCAACAAGGAAGTAGTACTGCTTCGCCTTGTATCAGTCTATCAGTGTAGCAAGCTATCAGCGTTTCACTGGCTGCGCTAGGTTACTGGCCAGCTACGAGTGCTTCGACCTGTTAGTGCGCTAGGATGTAAAGGGGCAGTAGCTAGTAGCACGAGTATGCTAGCCGCAATCCGCTTTACTAGGTGGCCTACTAGCCTGCTCATAGTTACCGCCTATTATTGGGGCTTCTATAGAAGCAGCGGAAGAGTACAAAAGCAGAAAAGTAGAGTAGAACTGAACTAACACTGGCTCGCACCTAATTAAAAGTAGCGAAGTAGCGAAGTAGCGAAGTAGCGAAGTAGCGAAGTAGCGAAGTAGCGAAGTAGCGAAGTAGCGAAGTAGCGAAGTAGCGAAGTAGCGAAGTAGCGAAGTAGCGAAGTAGCGAGCTAATAAAATGTGG
>Ga0325400_1001791_pt1 | contig 18111 bp, 7 predicted proteins | sample PopdelMetagenome_2_FD_205662 | JGI IMG/M metagenome (GOLD analysis project Ga0325400, IMG submission 205662) | Populus deltoides microbial communities from Bellville, Georgia, United States - Xylem-PdKOR-R1 | ecosystem: Host-associated > Plants > Phyllosphere > Stem > Wood/Secondary xylem... | reverse complement strand
GTGTTTCTGTTTGACATATGGTAAAGTCTCTCTTAAATATGCATAAGATGTGTGGTACAGGATACTGTGATTTATTAGTCAAATGAGATGAAAAATCTTACTAGTATACAAATATTATATGCAAATAACTTCCATCCATGACATGCTAAATCCCATGATGGTTTATCCTGGAAAAAATGCAACAAAAAGGGATTAATTTTGGTAGATGATGACATTATCAATACCAACTTTTAGTTCTACTATGGTTCGGCTCCAAGACTTGTAATGATTAATATAAGAGCTGCTATGCTCCTTATTTCTCCTGGATTTTTTTTTGGTGGAATTTCACCTAGTGTTGCTTAAAATAGTTATCTTTTACAGGAGGACTTATATTACCCTCACCCTCTGGTGCAAGATGTACTTTGGGCATTGCTTGACAAGGCTGCCGAACCTGTTCTAATGCATTGGCCTGGAAAGAAGTTGAGAGAAAAGGCACTTTGTACTGCAATTGAGCACATACACTATGAAGATGAAAATACTCGTTATCTTTGCATAGGACCTGTAAATAAGGTATACATTTCAATTCTGTTAATGCTTTCAAAAGTTGATACTTAATTTGAAATTTTGGAGGGACCTGTAAATACGGTATACGTTTCAATTCTGTTAATGTTTGCAAAAGTTGATGCTTAATTTGAAATTGTGAAGGGAAAATGATCATTTAAAGTTAATATGTTCTATCCTTTTCAAGATCCGCAACAAATTTGATCCATTTAGTGCTTGTTTAGATGTCTCTTTGAGATGATTTTATTCACTTTTCTTTGGTTCCTTTCATTTTCTTGAAATCATCTCCCTATGTATATGGCTTTTTTTGCTAGTATTTAGCAGTAGCTCCATGCGCATAGGGCAATGCCATCAGTAGGGGACAGTGGCTGTCTTTCTCTGTTTTTCTAACCTGTTTGTTTTTTGGTATACAGGTGTTAAATATGCTTTGTTGTTGGGTGGAAGACCCTAACTCAGAAGCTTTCAAGTTGCATATTCCTAGAATACAAGATTACCTCTGGCTTGCTGAAGATGGAATGAAAATGCAGGTTGTAATCCTAATTTCCACATTCTTTGTCTCAAGTTCGTTTTTTCTAGTTGGTGCTTTTGCAACCTGTGGGCGGGAGTTCAAAATGGGGAAAAGTCACCACACAAGTTGTAGTTTGCAAAAATTTGCAATATAATGAGTTGGCTTTTTGACACGGACATAAACAACACAAGAAAGACAACAAGCACAAAAAAAGACAAAATTCTGCCTAAAACAGTCTCAACGACAAGAAACCTAATTCAAATTTTTATTACTCAACATTTTCTCTAATCAAAACTGAATATTACAGCTCTTCTGGGCTGCTTTCTTAGTTAAAAAAGAAAAGAATCATAAATTAAGTAGGAAAATATAACAAATCTTGAATAGTAATTTCTAGGCTAATGGCTACCAAAACCAAACCTAATAGGGAATATGGCCCCTAGAATCTCCTAGCAAAATTTCATATTGATCCAACTGTTGGATCGGGATTTAAGCCCGTTACCATAAGGCTGCGTGTTTGACCAACATCTCCTGTATTAGTCTTCTCATGTTGGAAAGATTTATCCTCGAGTTCAAATTATTTCTGCTTTGATCTTGTGCATGTCCAATTAAGGCTCTTCAACTCCTATTCTTTCTTCGCTGAAGGTGTACAACAATTCTAGATATCAACTTCAGTTTTTCATCAATAAGTATTGTATCAATATAATCTTTGAACAAATCTATCATTGTGATAATAGTAAATATGTAATCAAAGGGATTAACATACCCAAAATCAATAAAAAAATTTTGTTGAGTACATTCCATGTTCTCTTTGCACTTAATCTCTAACTTATTAACAAGGATATCATCGATGACATTATCGCTTCCATTACTATAATTGTCTATGCTATTATTATCATTATAATCATTATTAAAATAACTATTATAAATTGAGGGGGAGTACCTATTCACATTTATCTCAACATAAATGGAATCACCAAAAGCCCTCCATTCTTTAAATCATTCAACCAATCGATAAACTCCTCTGCCTACACAAAATCGAAGAGCATTTTTTATGAAATCTTATTTCTTCATGATATTCATTCAAATCAAGAGACTGCCTTATCCGCCCTTGCCTCTGAAAGAGGACTTAGAGCAGGACGTTCTCGTGTAGGAGTTGAGGAGGTTTCCTATCAAGAAAAAGATGTTTAGGAACTGGTGATTGAAGAAATGCAAAAAAAATTGCATGATTTACCCATTAGTTAGTGAAGGTGAGGAACCTAAGAAATCACGAAGAGAGTGATCACAGATCCATGACCAACTTTTAAAACCCATTTAAAGTTATGGCTATTCTAGAGCATAGCACTAACCAAATCAATGGGCTTTGATATCAATTAACGCTGACAGAAATAACACAAGAATGACAACAAGCACAAAAATATAAAATTTTGCCGAAAAGAATCTCAACCATGAAAACCCTAATTCGAATTTTTGTTACTTAATATTTTCTCTTATCAAAATTGAATATTAAAGCTCTTTTAGGCTGCTTATATACTAGGAAAAACGTTTTAAACAATGCTGGAAAAATAATAAAAGATTTCTAAACTAAATAGGAAAAAGAATCCTAAATCAATAGGGAAAATATAAGCAAATTCCAAATGGTAACTTCTAGGCCAAATTTGGGAGTTTTAATGACCTTAGATGACTATAAAAATCTGACCCTATAAAAAAAAGTTATTACACTCGGCTTAACACATGACTCGACCCAGGCTAGGGTTACGAGTTGGGTGGGTTGACCCGGGTCAATCAAAACGACATTTCAATTTTTTTTCTTTTAAAAAAGTTAAAGTGGCGTCATATCGGGTCAACTTCATGTTGACCTTTTTTTGCAATCTGGCTTGGGCCAGTGGTTGGGACAGCCGGGTTTAATATGCTATAGGAAACATGGCCTCCAGAACCTTCCAGCAAAATTTCATCCCAATTCAACCATCGGATCAAAATTTATGTTTGTTACCGAAAGGATGCATGTTTGACCAAAATATCTTACATCACTTTTTAACTCATTTTGTTTGCTGTCCTTGCAATGTGTGGGTGCTATGTCATCGCAAACTCGTGAGGTTCCATGGGCAATAGCTTTGGGTTCTTATGTTTTGTTATATTGTGTTATGAGGCTGAAATTACCAGCTACAGCAGACATGACAATTTTGTTCCAGGGTTACAATGGAAGTCAATTGTGGGACACTGCTTTTGCCATTCAAGCAATTATTTCAACTAATCTTGTTGAGGAATACAGTCCAACTTTAAAAAGAGCACATGCATTCGTTAAAAATTCACAGGTGTGATTTTTTCTTAATTTATTGTTGTTTCTTGTGGGAGAGCTTTTATTATGTTGTCTCTCAACTAATCTAACTCCATCCTTGTTAATCCATTTTCATTGCTTTGAAGATTTTGGAAGATTGCCCTGGAGATCTTCATTTCTGGTATCGCCATATTTCCAAAGGTGCATGGCCTTTCTCAACTGCAGATCATGGATGGCCCATCTCAGATTGCACAGCAGAGGGACTAAAAGTAATGGCTTGATCAAATTAAAAGTGCCCATTATGCTTGTTTTATTTTTGTAATATATCCAATCTTTCACAGGCTGCTCTCTTATTATCAAAAATTCCATCTGAGATTGTTGGGGAACCGTTAGTTGCAAACCGATTTTATGATGCAGTAAATGTCCTCCTCTCATTACAGGTAATTGATGACTTTATAATCTTGGGAGTGGATGTATCTTGAAGTCTTCATTAATGGGACAACAGAGTTATTCATACTTTGTAACAAATATGCCCTGCGTGTTTAAACATGCCAAAAGATATAAAATTCCAATATGACAACTATACCAAGGGCCATCACATTGATATGGTCCCACCATATTGGAGTTCTGGAAGGAAGAATTTGGAGAGAGCCCTATCTTTTAGGATATTTATTAGAAATGATTGCCCTTGAGACTCGAACCAGCAACCACAAGTTTTCTTGCCCAAGACTTTTAACCATTATTTTCTCTGTTTTTTTTTGTCCAATCCTTTTTTTATTATTAACATAGAATGTATTCAAAATATGATTTTTCTCAATGTTACATGATTATTACTAGTATTCTTCAAGAAGGGACTGGGAAAATTATTGAAGGAGATGTATCTCCTTTAATGAACTTTTGCTGATTTTAGGACTTAAAAAGTCTCCTGATTGATTAGCATTTGTTCTTTTTTTTTTTTTAGGGTGATGGCATACTTTCATAAATTGTTATGGAATTTCTTTTTTCTTTTTACTTGAATTTTGATACTATGCAGAAGAAAGTGGTTCTTGGATATGCAAATGCTATGACATACTGTTGGGCACTTTGCAGGAGTAGGGATTAGGGAAACACCTACTGTTATGAAACAAAGTGACAGTCATTTGGAATTTATTTTTTTTCAGGAGATTGCTCTTAACAGCCCTCTATTCAAGGGACAACTTTTTTTTTATGCAACTGAATGCTCTTTTAACGCTTTTTGTAGAATGGGGATGGTGGTTTTGCAACATATGAGCTCACGAGATCTTACAGCTGGTTAGAGGTAGTCACCTTGACAATTGCATTTATTGCTATTTCACAACTCTGTATTTAATGAAGATAATTTTGGCATGGGATTAGTACGAAGTATGTTCTTTTATAATCTCTACCCTCATGTCATAATAAATGTTTTAATATACATACCATGATCACTAGGCCTTGTTTTCAAGCTTCTTATGCAGGTAGAGGTTGTTTTGATGCCTTTGTTATCCAAAGAGAAAATCTCCTGCCCATAAATTGGTTCATTTGAATTTGCTTACTATGTTTTCTCTATCATTTGTGGCCGATAATGAAGCTTGGACTATAGAAAACCATGTTCACCTGGGCGCATAATGTGAGCCCTTGCTAAACTAAATCCTAACAGAAATTTTTGGTGTTTCACCTCTAGCATAAAGCTCTCTGAATTGATGTTTGATGTCAATGATTACAAGCGAGCATGGGCAGTATTTGAGTCATCAGTTTGTTGATTCGCTTGAAGAAATCATATGTTGCACAGTGCATGTTATACAGTGAATCACAACGCTGTTATTTTTTTTTCTTTGAACTAGAAATGAACTTCTTAACTCTAATCTATCATGGCAATTGGATTATATATCTAATCGCTTCTCTTTTTTCTTTTCTTTCACTTTGCCATTGTCAGTTGATCAACCCAGCTGAAACTTTTGGTGACATTGTTATTGATTACCCGTAAGATATCAGCAAATTGAGTTAAATTGGCTGCGATACATTTTTTGTCCATTTCACGACTTCATTTAAATGCTAACTATGGCATTTCTATAGGTATGTTGAATGTACTTCAGCTGCAATTCAAGCTCTGACATCGTTTAAGAAATTATATCCTGGACACCGGTCAGAAGAAATAGAAAGTTGTATCAGAAAGGCAACTATGTTCATTGAAAGTAACCAGGAGAAGGATGGCTCATGGTTTGTCCTCTTCCATTAAAAACCTGTCTTTGGAGGGACTAATTGATTATGGAGTCATTAATGTGTATCACTGCTTTCTTATTTTCCATCACTTGTAAAGATAGCCCATTCAACAATTTCTTCAAGTGCCGAAGATACATAGTTTCATTAAATTCAACTGAAGAAATAAGTAGTCCTTTAATATCTATAATTGCTCAACAGGTATGGCTCTTGGGGTGTTTGCTTCACCTATGGCATATGGTTTGGCATAAAAGGGCTGGTGGCTGCTGGAAAAAACTTCATTAATAGCTCTAGCATTCGTAAAGCATGTGATTTTCTGCTGTCCAAACAGTGTTCTTCTGGTGGTTGGGGAGAGAGTTATCTTTCATGTCAAAACAAGGTTAGATGTTTTTACTGTCAAGTATTTGTTTCCTTTTCTCCCACCCCTGATGCACGTCATTTGTTGTCATTAATGCTTCTCACGTTCTTATGTTATAATCATATTATTTTGTTCAATTCAAGGTTTTTATTGCATATAGCTCTTGTTTCAATATTTTCTTTTGTACAGATATATTCAAATATTGAAGGGAACAGAGCTCATGTGGTAAATACAGCGTGGGCTATGTTGTCTCTCATTGAAGCTGGGCAGGTATAGTGAATCTCACTGCTTTGACATTGAATTATACCGCATCTTATTACCACTTCATTTGATACATGGAGTAAAATATTACCCGAAGTTTTTAAAATTGACTGGTATCAAGCTAGAAGTCGTCAGGATTTGGAAGGGAAAAAAAAATGAATGCCATCTCTATTGTAATAATGTTGAAACACGGTGACTTAATTCATAATCTAACTATACATGATCAATTACATGGGGTAGTTGATATCATAATAGCATACCATGGTATTCATTTGCTAGAAACTTCTATTTTTCTTGCATGTGTGCAATTTTATTGGATATCCTATTGAATATGCAGGCTGAGAGAGAGCCAGAACCGTTGCACAGTGCAGCAAGATATTTAATAAATTCCCAGATGGAAAATGGAGACTTTCCGCAGCAGGTTATTCGATACCTGCTATTTAAACACTTCTTTATCCTAATCATTGTTGCGGCGGAGTTTGATTATTTACTTCATATGGTCATGTGCTTTTGCTCGCATCCCCTAGTTCTCCAATGCTATTCATATACTTGAAACTCTTTTTTTCTTTTCCTCGTCACAGGAAATCATGGGAGTTTTCAATAGGAATTGTATGATAACATATGCTGCCTACAGGGACATTTTCCCCATTTGGGCATTGGGAGAATACCGGTGTCGGGTGTTGCAGGCCAAGGCGTCATAGGAGTACCTTGCCCATTTCCTTGTATTGAAATCACGGTTACAGCTTTGTTTTTGTTCGAAACAATACCGTTTTCAATGTTTTGTAGCTCCTTGTTTGTTCTTTCAGGCTGTTTGCGTCTTTCATTGCTTGGGATATTATGAGGAACGAGCAATCAACCAAAACTTCTTCCAAAAAGTAGGATGAAGAAAATAAAATCCATAAACTTCAAAAACCAATCCCATCTATCTGTGAGCAAGCTTCATGTGTAGCAGTTCATTGCCGGAATTAAAACCGTGCAATGTGTGAATGAGCGACGACTTGGCTATCTCGTGTCTAATTTATGCATTTTGTCCTTTGTAATGCAATCCATCTATTCCGATTACATCTTCAGTTAATATACTGCTGCTCTGACTTAAACTTAGCTGGTACATAATAGCATGTCTTGTGGATTAAACTGTTGAATAGCTGATGGGATTTTTTTTAATTCAAAGTATCCTTGGGCAAGTTGCTTTTCAATTGAAATTGAACTTCTTTCTGGACGATTTTAAGAGTGCCCTTTTCACATCATAGTTATGAGATTTTGCGTGACTTGGTTGGTCAAACCGGTGACATGTAAAAACTCGAGACTTGACCCGGATTAGCTCAATGAAAAAACCTAGTTTTTTCTTACTTGTTTGAGGCCTTTTTTTATTAAAAAAAAAAAAAGAGTTCAAATGATTGGATCTGATTGGATCTGATCATCTGACCGGGACCTTGGACTGGGTGTGCCCTGGGTCAGGTCTCGTGATAATGCTTCACATCGATTTGGAGCATGAAGATCGATAGCTTTTATGTTTTATCAGGGTTTCAACCTTCTAGCGTGTAGGTATTGCAGTGTAGACCACATTCAGTTTTACCATCGGTAGCTGGTCACGGCCACCGAACCGTAACTAAAGTATCGGCGCTATGTTAAAGAAAGAAAATGCATCAATTTGCAAATAATCAATTACATAATGAACACTTGAAACTAAATTCGTCTTTAAGTAATTCGACACGGAAAGATTCATTAAAAATACTCCCTCCAGTCAAGGCACCATGTGCTTCAGACACGAAAGTCCAGGCTCAAGACCTTGCCAAGAAATCAAACCCCTCCATGTCGTGGGGTCAAGTGGAAGATTGTTCTTGTCTTCCTAGTTTCCTTCATTTTGTTTATCATGTCAACCATCCATCGTCCCCGGAGATTCGCTGCCCCAAGTCGACAGAAAAAAAAAAAAAAAAAACAATTTTCATATCCATTGGTACATATAATAACACAACAATGGCTGGTGAGAAGCCCTCCTCACCACTATCATTACAGCCTTACGGTAGTCAATACCAAGTTAATTAATCTACCAACTTAAAAATGGCTGGCCGAATAAACGCTCATTGACTTCTAAATTGTTTCTTAAAAAATGAAACGTATGCAATAAGTATCGAGCATTCAAATGATTTGTCTAGGTGAAGAGACTTTAAGGTACTTGCTGCGATTGTCAATATTTATGACATTAAAAAAAGACCATATCTAGTACTATCTTTGTCTAGGTGTTGGTAATGATTTGTCTTGCAACTTAGTATTATATGCTTGGTTGATATTACTTGTGTTTTACGTGAAAGAATCAATTAAATTTAATAATTATGATTTTTATTAATTTTTAATATATTATTTGAAAAAAAAATTCTTTAACTTAATATTTATACAGATTCATATTATTTTGTGTTTAATTTTTATTAAATAAATAAAAATAATAAGATTTAAATTAATAACCGCTTGGTTATTAAGTTTCTAATACCATATCAAAAAAATTAATTTAATTAAATAATTTAAATTATTAAATAAAATCTTAAAATATAATTTATATTATTTTTTAATATTTTTAAATATTACATAAATACTATAGGTATGATATTTCTTTGTTGGTGCGTGGGGGGACTGCTTTTACATCTAATTTTTTACTCGAGAAATGTGAATGAAAAAGTGAGTAAATTATAAATTGGTGTTTTAAGTTCTGCAAAATGAATTAAATATTTTCTTTAGTTTACTTATTAATTACTATTTACTTATCATTTTCTCATCAATCTTCCCTTGCTATTCACTTCTTTTTTTATTTCTAAAAGTTGAAAAAGAAAATAAAATGGATGAAGGAGACTAACTAATTAGTTTTTGTAAGTAGAAATATATATATTATTTATTTTATTTTATAAAATTAAAGTAACTAATTTATCATTCACTCATGAAAGAATCCGTATATGGGGTTGTATTTCTCTCTTTCTTGTTTCTTTTTTTAGGGCTTGCATGATGATAATGTAACAAGATTTGCAAATGTTAATTAATGTGAAAAAATAATGAATTAACAGTGATAGCATTTGGAAATTCACTAGAAAACAGAAAAAAAATGTTAATTATATTCTGTTAATTTATATTGTTGTTCCATTCTTTTTTCCAATTTCGACAGCCTTTTCAATGCAATATATATTATATTATATAGAAGATGATAGTCTGGAGAGGTGCACTCTCTTTTAAACAATTTTTGCAGTACTTACCAATTAAAAAAAAGAAGAAATAATTAAGGCCAAAAGTCAAAACTTGTTTATTCCACCAAGTAATTACATTTTTAATCCATATCATATATAATTGATATTTAAGCCAATTTGATATTGCTAACGATAGTTATATATATATTGAGAATTTTTTAATTGAAAATTAAAAAATATATTTAATTGAAAAAAAAATAAACAAAAAAATATATCTCAAATAGTGTTAGAATGAGTTTTTATACTTAAAAAATAAATGCGTCTTTTCTATTCCAAAATAATTACCAAACACTACCTGGACTCTAGCATAATGCACTATTTTCCTCAACATGCATTTATATATATATATATATATATATAGACTAGACATTTGTGGTTGTATATATATTGACCTGGGATTTACTTAATTAATATCCAATATTCTTTTAAATATGATTTTTATTTTAAAAAAATAGCCATTAATTTGGACGCCTATAAAAGGGTTCATTTTTGTATCCATCTAGCAGGGATATATATATACCAGTTCAGATTACATACAGTGCTCGCAATACATTAATTCCTTGTGCCACCATGAAGGTACGTATCACATTAACCACAAGCAAACTTCAGCTGTAATATTTATACATTCCTTGTGCTAGCAATACTTGCAGCTTTTGATCTCTTAATAATATTGCCACCTCAACCTTATGTGTTTTTATATATTACATCTTAATTTTGCAGAAAACAGTGTTGAAGGTTAATATCAACTGCTTGAGGTGCAAGAAGGAGTTGATGAAAACGGTTGGCAAAATCGAAGGTCTTAATTTATAACAATATTATTGATCAAAAGCCATATATATACATGTCGCTAGCTATAAGAGAAACCGCCCGTTTTGCGACCGCATATGCGAGCGTCTTCTTCATGGATTCTGCAACCGCGCATATGCTGTCGCAAATCGTGTCTGTGTGTGTGTGTGTGTGTGTGTGTGATTGCAATGCTAACAATTTTCTATAAAAGATATATTTTGCCGAGGGATTTTCCAAAGGCATATGAAAAGTGTTAGTAAACACTAATATTAATTACAGGTTTATTTTGGAATTTGATCAGGAATTGACCAGATTGCCATAAATAGTGAAAAGGGAACACTGATAGTGGTTGGAATCGTAGACCCAGTGGTGCTGGCTAATAAACTCAGAAAAGCTGGAAAGGTGGCGGAGTTCATTAGCGTTGGCCCGTATAAGAAAGAAGACTTGGAAACTGAAAAACTAAAACTTCCTCATAATTTCCCCAGTTGCTGTAAGCAGTGTGAGGTAGTTGCCATTGGGTTCCCATCCTATTATCAGGGTCATCATGACCCTTGCTCCATTCTCTGAGGATATTCAACACCTTATGTTGCTGTTACTTTGCAAGTGCCTTGCTAGCAATTTAATGATGGAATATTTGGTGTATTTTCATTAAATAATTATGCGATTATTCTTTTCTTTTTTCCTTTTTCATTCGGCATTCTTGTATTCAAACTAGATGCATGGTGAGAATTTTCATAATTGCACAAATACTGCCTGTGAACCGAATAGTTAGCACACTGATCAACACCATCTTTATATTAACTTAAGGCCTAAAATGCTCGGCACCCTTTACATTAACTGGGACAAATTTGAGCTTAGTGAAATGTTTATCTCAGTTCAAGATTTCTATTGATGATCAGGGGATAAGAAGAAAAAAAATCCTCAAAACCGATTAAATCAAGAAAATAAAAATAAAAACTTGTCGGAAAAACACTAAATTAACCGATTAAAAAACTAAAAAATAATTTTGATTTGATTTGGTAATTCAGCTTCAATTTTAAAAGTTTAAAACCAATTAAATTGGATCCAACAAAACCAGTTCAATAAGCAAAGCAGTTTCCAAAGAGAAACCAGTTTCCCAAGAATTAATCCCACTTTCTGTACGTAATCTGAATTGGCAAACAATAATATTTTCCTTTTCGTTGGAAAATTTTCAAAAAGCAAAGCATGCATGCCCTAGCTAGGTTTTCTCCATACTCGATCCATTTTATCTTCCAAATTCCTCAGCATGAGTTGCAATTTGTTTAAAACAGTATATTTCTTAATCTTAATCACATTTCATCAGGGAAATTATTAATTAGCTAGTTCGGTTCTTTACTTCGTAATGATGCGCTTTTCTTATCTGTCCGCCAGTGCTATGTGCTGTTGCATCTAAAAACCTTCGTCTTCTTTTCCTTGTCACAGGAAATCATGGAAGTTTTCAACATGTATAGGAGTTGTCTGATAACCTGTACTTGTGCTGTCTTAAATGAGCTATGCGTGCCCTCTTGCATGTAATAGCAAGGTTAGGTGAAGTACTAGAATGTATCCTTAAATGATAATTAGTGATGAGGTGTCATCTTATAATTAAATATATATTGAGGATCAACAATAAATAAGAAGCTTCTCTTTTCTTCTGTTTCCATGTTGCCTGTGTTGCCAGCTCTCTTGCTGTCTCGAGCTTGCAAAAAATGACTTTCCTTGATGGTAAAATAAATGTAATTATTTATATTTTATTAATTTGTTTCACCCAATTCAAATAATTAATGGAATTTAGAATCAATGGCAAGATTTATAGAATATCAGAGTATATATAATATCTTTCAAAAAGTCAAGAGCACCTCAATATTTTCACAAGTGAAATTAATTATAAGTGAGGCAAATCCCTAGCTAGCAAGAATATCATGATCCTTGATCAAATGTTGAAAGGGTCGACCATGGACCAGTACTGCTACCGAACCGATGTTATCCTTTCTAATTAATTAATAAATAAATAAACTGTTAATTATGTCACATGTATATTTATTTATTGACTTGGAGCAGTTCAATGTTCTTTCTTTTTCTTTTTCTTTTTCTTTTTTAAATGAAGGTGACGCAGCTAGAAACTGCAGATATCAATAATCAAACAACTTTTTATAAGCGAAAAGATCAATGATGGAGATTTGAACTTTAAATTTACAAGTTTATTTTTTAAAAAATTATAATAATACAGCATGGTTTTCTTAGAAAGTTTACAAAGTCTTAAATAAATTAAAAATTTTATTTTAATTAGAAAATAAAAATAAAAATCCAAAATTACAAAAAAAAAGCATAAAATCTAAAAATAACAAGGAAAATCATAAAAACTGCTAAAACCGGAGCCTCGACGAGATTTTTAATATCTAAATATCTGATAGTTCACGTATTTTAAAAAATCTTATAAAAATTTAAATATGATCCAATAGTCAAATTAAAAATTATGATTATTTTGAACTGTTATTATAGGTTGACACATCTAGATGTTTTCTTTAGCTTCAACCAATCTTATTTGTTCATAAATAAATTTATTAAATTATTTATATAATTTGACTAGAACAAATTGTCTTAGAAGAGGGAAAGGGCAAGGGAATTATAGTCGCGGCCACTAGGGATTTTCTGGTCCCCTTCTGTACACCGGCCAACTGGGATTAAATTTCCATTCTTTTTAAGCCGACAGGAGGGAAGCCCGAAGTCAAGTGTTGTTATCTTTTTAAATTGACCAATTTGTGGTCTCTCTCTCTCTCTCTCTCTCTCTCTCTCTCTCTCTCTCTCTCTCTATATATATATATATATATATATATATAATTTATTTGTGTTTATATATCAATGATAATTTCAATGTATATACAGTAACATGGTTTCTTGTGCCACAATGAAGGTATAAACCATATATGTCATCACAGCAATGACCCTTGCATGCCTTATGATGCCTCTACATATATATGATCTGCTAAACTTATGTAGAAATAAAACATTCACATTTGCTGCATCTTCCCACTTCATCGTTTTCTTTTTTGTGCAGGAAACTGTGCTTAAAGTAAAATATTGACTGCATCAAGTGCAAGACGGACGGGGGTGCTGAAAACTGTCAGCAAGCTTGAAGGTGACTTACCATGATCATAACAAATAAACTAGAAGGAAGGGTGTGTTTAATGCCATGATCATGTTCGTTGATTAGGGTATTTTGCACTGTAAATGAGCTTCTCGATTTTCTTCTTGGGCTTCCTTTACCTTCTCTTTGTTACAGTGCATTTTAATGGGCCGATGTTATAGGTCGTTATCCAATTGGAACCAGATTGGACCAATGACCGTACAAGCCCACATCGGTTATATTCAGCCCACTCCGAGCGATAGCATTCCATATCGCTATTAGACCAATAACCGTACAAGCCCACATAGGTTATATTCAGCCCACTCCGAGCGTCGGCATTCCATATCGCTATTGGACCAATAACCGTACAAGCCCACATCGGTTATATTCAGCCCACTCCGAGCGTCGGCATTCCATATCGCTATTGGACCAATAACCGTACAAGCCCACATAGGTTATATTCAGCCCACTCCGAGTGTCGGCATTCCATATCGCTATTGGACCAAAATTCAGCAAAAACCCATTTACCAGGATCTCAGTTTACGACATCTTCCTTTAATTTAATTTAGTATGTTGTTCCTCACAAAAAGGGTGCTCTGTCATTTTCCCTTCGATTCCCTTCGCCAAGATTTGGTCTCCTTTACAATGTTGAAGCTGATAAAAGGTGTAATAATTCAATATTTATCTCTTTTTTCAAAAAAAATATGAAAGAAAATATTTTTCTTACATTTTCACGATATTTTTATTGTTTTCAATATCTTTTTAAAAAAAAACTAAAATTCAAAAATGTACTTTCAATCCGTCCAACTATTAATATATTTATTTCAAAAAATTTAATTAATTTTCTCATTAATTTAATATTGATGTTGTCTTATTAAAAAAAAAACTAAAAAAAAAAGAGACCCAAAGGCATAAAAAAAAATTAGGAACCAAAATAAATTTAGATTGCTTGGGAGTTAACATTCAGACAGCAACATCTCCACGGCTCGAACTGAACAAAGAAAGAAGAAGGGAACCGTGAGAGGAGATTGATAGTTCTGAAGAAGAGAGAGATAGAAGGAATTAAAACTGCAGAGAAGAGACAACAAGAATGCAGCAGACAAGGGATAATTCATTACTTTCTTTGATTAGCATCTTTACAATTAAATAGCTAAAAAAGAAATTAAAATGCTAATTAATAGCCAAGATTCATGCTATGATCTGCTGTGAGTTCTTAACAGGCACGATTTTATTTACTGGAAACGTAGAATCTGAAGCTGATAAAATAATAATATCACGTGGATTCATAGCATTGATCATGAAACAATCTTTTAACACTTCTCCTTGCTCCAGGAACTGTAAATTCCAATTCTCTCTCTTAAAAGCTCAAACTTGCTTACTGGTGTTCATACTTGCGGTAAACTAATGTTACTTCTCCTTGTGTGAGTGTGTTTGGTATTGTGGTTCCTGTTGTGGTTGTGATTATTATTTTTAGTTGAGGTTGGTTTGGAAAAATATATGTTTGGTTAAAACTGTGGTTGAAACTGAGGTTGAGTAAAAAGTAGTTTAATGTGTATGGTTAAAAAAATACTTTTCAAATTGAGGTTATAAAATAATTATATATATATATATATATCGATGGTTTTTAATTTAAATATTGTAGATTTAACTATCATTATTACATTATTAAATAAATAATATTTTATATCAAATACTTTTTATTATTCCATTAAATTATCTACAATTTCATCACGTATGAAATTCATCTGATAAGAACTATAGTTTTTATGGTTTTTTGAGCGTGCAACAAAATTAGGTAAAATATCATCAGAAACAAAATTGGAATTGCGATCATATTCCACAAGTGTTACGTCATCATGCGATGTTCTTCTAATTTATGTAGTGTTATTAAATAATATTAAACATTATTTTTTTTTAGTAAAACACAATTTTAAAAAAATTAAATTTTTTTGTTATTAAATAAATTAAATTTATGTAGTGCTGAAATAGTATTCTGGAGTGCTTTTCATGTTATTAGAGAACTTTATATTTTTTTCAGTAACTTCCTCTCTCCCCTGAAATTCCAATAACGGAAATGTAAAAAAATAATTGAAGTTTTAGGACTAAAATGCAAAACCCTTATAACACAAGGATTAAAATTAAAAATTTAAAATTTAGGGACCAAACTGTATTTTCCCACCCCATGAACAATAAAAAAGAAATAAGACTTCTTTTAGTGCCAAATATATTCCTTATTGTTTCAATTATTTATTCAATCAAATTAAACTAGACATTATATCACCAAGCATCAATTTAATATAGGGATATTTTTTACATCACATCTACGTCATACATCATATCATGCAGATCTAAATAAATTCCGAGTTCTATAATCATTTTAATATATTGTGTGAGGATAAAATTTTAAAAAATATTAAGGATTGTAACTATGTAATTATTCAAGGACTAAAAAAAAGGAATTGACTCAACTACACTATTGTGATCTATGGTGTAATTGAGTTTGCTTCCATGATAAAAAAAAAAAGAGTAAAATTCTCTTTCCGTATATTTATAATAATAATTAGATAATTAACTTAGGCTATATCATGGGTCGGACCAAAATATTTTTGAACATAAAAAATAATATCCATGTCACAAGAAACTCCTTGACATTGTCATTAAACCAGACCTAATATGTCAAATTTAAACCTTCTCAACTCGACTATTTACTTAGCTCAATCTCAAATTAAATAGTAATAGAGTTGTCATAACATGATCTAATTAACTTGATGGATTTTAAGACAACTTGAATGACTAGTAAGAACATGATTTTGACTTTATGAATATTTCAAGATAACATTTTTAAAAAATATATATTGAGATGATAATATATTAGATTGATCTAAGTTTTGTGGCTTAAACCACCAACCCCGCAACCCATATCGTAGATTTCACTAGATTTAGTAACTTTTTTTAAAAATCTATTTTTTACTTAATTACATGAAGAATAAATACTCGTAAAATTAAGTATCAATTCAATATTAATATGTTTATTTGAGACGACGATAAACTTATAAAAAACAAACCAAAACAATTTATGAAGTCTAAATTCCAATCAATTTAAGTTAACCTGCCAGCTCGTAAATCAAGTTATGAACTCTACCAGATTTAATAATTTTTTTTTAAAAAACTCTTTTTTATTTAATCATTTGATAAAAAAAATCCACACTTGCAAAATTAAGCATCTATATGATAACTCTATAAAAAAAAATCTAAAGAAATTATGAAGTTTAATTTAAAATCAACTTTAACAGTGATATTGAAAAAATAATTATAATTATAATTATAATTATAATAAATTATTATTTGAGACCATGATAATTAGGTTGACAAAACAGAATTTTTTTCTAGCGAATTTAAGATTGACCATGAGATTTCTTCTTGTTTTACACTATGGTCCTTCGTTGTTAAACCTGTTCATTCTCTAGTAAATTATAATAAATTGATCAATAATTTAGTTTCATGAAGCTGTAGTTAAAAAAAAAGTTTAAGGATGAAGATGGAAAAAATGTTAAGTTGCGGTGATTGCTAAAGTGTTTTAGCTAAGGTAATTGTAATTATTCATTGTAACAATGTGATACAGAAAAAAAGATCAATCCTATTTCTTCCAATTAGTCAATGAATTATTAAAAGATATATTAAAATAATATACTTTAATTTTAGAGCATTTAGCATATTATTTTGAGGTTGTACTATATAAATTAACTCAATGTACATAATTTAAATTCAAATTCAAAGATAATTTAATTTCAAATTATTTAATTTAAATTTTAAATACAAAGTCATGTATCTAAATATAATTTTAAAATCTAAACATTTCTATTTAGCAACTACTAGATCATTGGTTTTTGCTACGCTGCAAGCCAGATCATTTTTTTAACAAAAAAAGAAATACGTAGGCGCACCAAATGTTTTTCTAGTAGAAAAAAATTAAACCGTGTGAGAGTTAACTCTATATAACCTGATCAACTTAATGAGTTCAAAGACAACCTGAATAACTAGTAAAAATATAGTTTGAATAAAAAATTCAAGACGATATCCTATTTTTTAAAATATTAAGATAACAATATATTGGATCGACTCAGGTTAACCTGAGTCAACCTTCTAAATTCACAACATGAGGTCATGAAATTATGATAACCCCATGTAAGACAAATCAAAACAAATCATGAATCTCATTTCTCAAAAAATTCATTGTTAAATGATGAAATTAAAAAAAAAATCAATCTAAATAAAAGACATAAATAAACAACCTACGTCTACTTGAGTTAACTCGCAAAATTCATGACTGGGTCATGAAACTGTGATAATTTCATAGAAAAAAATCAAAATAAATGACAAAACTTAGTTCATAATCAACTAAATATTAAAGTTGTTGAATGAAAAAGCTGAAAAAAAAATATCAATTGATAAAATAAATAATAAAAACCTCGAGTCAATCGGGTTAATCTGTCAAACTCGTGAAATGGATCATGAAACTAAGATAATTATATAAAAAAATAAATCATACCAAATTATAAACTCTAATCTTCACTAAACCAAGTGTGAAAAGATAAAATAAGAGAAAATAAACATAGATTAAAAAAAAAACGGAAAAAGAACAATATTCACAAAAGAAAAAAAAAGAAAATAAAACTGGAACATTTTAATTGAGATTTGGCTGAAAATTCTGGAATAAACTGGAATTCAGAGTGAAATAAAATCTATCCCAAGTTGTTTTATTTTTAAAATAATACGTGACAAACTAGTAATTTCAGACATAAAGTAACA
>Ga0325400_1001790_pt1 | contig 18114 bp, 16 predicted proteins | sample PopdelMetagenome_2_FD_205662 | JGI IMG/M metagenome (GOLD analysis project Ga0325400, IMG submission 205662) | Populus deltoides microbial communities from Bellville, Georgia, United States - Xylem-PdKOR-R1 | ecosystem: Host-associated > Plants > Phyllosphere > Stem > Wood/Secondary xylem... | reverse complement strand
ATCTAGATCCCACCATCCACTTCATTCTCGACTTCATCCCCTTCTTCGGCAACATCAACGTTCCTAGTTTCGCAAGGGGATCATCATAATTATCTTCAACTACTCCCAATTTATCAAATAAATACTTCCCCGTAAACCGGATAAATTCTCAAATGTCAGCCATTTCAGACAACATTTCTGCAATGGCACGGCACTGATCCTTCATACATTTTGCAAACACCTTAGGCAACGTGAACTCACCTACCTCGGACAAACAAATTGCCAATCCAATGCAAACATTCAAAATTAAGGTTAACTGAGCAAATAACCTTACACGCACCCTTCCTTATATTGTGATCCTAAATAATTGACTGCATTAATACTAGGCAAGGAAGATAATTAAAATGTTTCAGTAATTTCCCACAAACTGTATTTCAGCGCAAAAGCCAAACACCAGTGATGGCTGCAGACACACAACAAACACCAACCATCATATCTAGCATTCTTTAACTTCTCAACTAGTCTGGTTCAAGCGTTAAACATAGTTTTTCAAAGTCTTCGGCACAATAATCTATTGTTACACTAATGAATGCATTTGCCCAATCTTGTTATGGTGATCAGGGTCTCTTTATTGTCATAGTTTTATAAGCCAAAAATAGAGCCATGTACCAAACACCACATATTCTATGAACAGTGCAAGGGTAAAATACCTCAGCCTTGGTATGGCTGCTGAACTTGTTGCATCAATTCCTCGGATTAGTGTTTTATTAAAAAAAAAAAAACATGGCTATTTGATGGCATTCCTTGTAAAGCTCGATACATCACATATAATCTGACTGACAAGCATTGCGTGCAAATGGTTGCTATAGTGCTTAATTCCAGAAGATGAAGACTGATAAGAAATAATGGCATGTTGGAGACTGATACCCTATGATTCTATTTTCATACTTGACAAAATTTCTAGCTTGCATAGGCTATCATAAGTTTACAATAAAGGTACAAAATTAACTTCAAATGCAAAAGTTAGATACCCTATCAACTGAAAAATACCACGTGCCCAGATAGCAAACTCAAATGCTTATACTACAAAAACTTCTCAAATTTCTTCAACCTCAATGCAAGAACGAATATCCATGTCAAGAGACTAGAAATATAAAACATTTTAAACCACCTTATCTCACCAAATTGAATAATCCATCAAATGAACCTCAGCACCAAAGCAAAAGAACAGACTATAGCAGCATCTCAGCAATCTGAATAGCATTAAGTGCAGCTCCTTTGCGTATTTGATCACCACAGACAAATATATCCAACCTGTTTTGCATCCAACGATTAATGTGACACTTTGTCATAAAGGATAGACAACAATTAAACAGTTCAAGGCCCACAAATTAGTCTTACCCCTTATTTCCATCTTGCGACAAATCACGACGAATCCTGCCAACTGCAACATTATCTTTGTTCGATACCTCCAAAGGTGTAGGAAAGTGATTAGATGCTCGGTCATCAATAACCACCACCCCAGGAGCGCTCTTCAAAATATCTTTTGCCATATCCTGTGCATTTAAGAAATTTTACTAAATGAAATTTTATACAAGTCATAAATCTTCTTTATAAGTTCAACTATATAAAAAACAAGATAAAAACTTCCATAGTGCTAGTTTTGTATTTGGTCAAATGAGCGACTTACCTCATCAAGGGGCTGCTGAAATTGAAGATTGATACTTTCAGCATGTGCACGCATGACAGGAACACGTATACATGTAGCAGTGACTTTAACATTCATGTCATTCTGAAAAATTGACAAAAAAAAATGGAAACATTTTATAAAGGATTAGACCATAATATATCTTATTAGATATAACAGTGTAGTAAAAGAAATAGCCTTTAAAGCTTACCCAGATCTTTCTGGTTTCTTTAACTAATTTCATTTCCTCTTCATTATAACCATTTGATAGAATAGGTGCATTGTGTGAAAACAAGTTAAAAGCATACTGTAAATAAAACATAGCAAGAGGTTAGGTTTGAACTTTTCATAGCACATAAAGGAACTTTTATTAAAAAGTTACAGTTATTGCATAACGAACAGACAAACCTGTTGCTTAAAGATGTTGCAAGTTGGTGGTTTTCCTTCCAAGACCTTACCGAAATAAAACACAAGGAATCATCTTTGTGAAGATAAACAATAAAACCAGTAATCCCAGCTAAATATAAATGAAACAAACTAATTGATAGAAGATAACAAGATTGTATGGAAAACAGAAACCTCACGAGTCTGCAACTCAAGCTCTTCCATTGCTGCAGCACCAGCACCACTGGCTGCCTGATATGTACTAACAACCATTCGTTGCACCTGCCACATCCATTGATTAGCTAGCATTCAAACAAAAAAAAAATCCAGCACTAAGAACCTCACAAGGCTTTTTTCTTTCTGTTTTTTTTTCCCCCTAAATTTCAGCATGTATATAAAACACTAAAATTATATCTTGAAATATAGTCTTAAATCTCCCTTAACTTTTTTATCTTTTCTTATTACTTTTTATTTCTAGAACTGAGTCACCCTTAGCTAAAGATAATTATTTGTAATTGACAATCAGGGAAACAGAAATTCTACGAAGAGATAAACACATTACACAGTACAAATTACAAGGTCTTACAAAATAATTTATGTTTGTCAAATATTAATCGATAAGGGACTGTATATATATATATATATATATATATATATATATATATATATATAAAACATTTTCAAGCATTGATCATAAGATGTCCCCAGTACAAAACTTACAACGAAACACTAGATTAATGTTGAAACTACATTACCTTGGCATGCCTATGCAAAGGAGTAGCCGCCATCAAACAAATAATAGTTGAACAATTCGGATTGGCGATCAAAGCGCCCTTTCCCATCCCGACTTTAATCCCTTCCATAGCCTCTGGATTAACCTCGGGAATCACCAAAGGAATCCCTTCTTCCATTCTAAAAGCCGAGCTATTATCCACCACAATGGCTCCCTTGTCCACAGCCACCGGCCCAAAATGCTTACTGATGGACCCACCAGCACTAAACAGCGCAATATCGACCCCGTCAAAGCTATCTTCTGTCAGCTCTTCAATCGTGTAGTTTCTATCTTGAAACGTGAGCTGCTTGCCAGCTGAGCGCTTAGAGGCCAGCATTTTGATGGAACGGTAAGGGAAGTCACGGTCAGAGAGGACAGAGAGGAATTCTTGGCCAACTGCACCAGTGACGCCAACCACAGCGAGGGAGGGGGCGTTTTCTTGAAGGGACATGCGGATTCTTGAAGGAGGTGTGAATTTTTTGGGTTGATGGGAGAGCTTGGTGAATAGGTGGGTTTGGCTGCTGGGGTGAGCGAGACTTGCCATGTTTTGGAGACAGAGATTTGAGAGAGAAACAGTAAAGTGAGAGGCGGCTGACAGAAGGAGACGAGAAGGGTTGGGGAACCTGTGGGTTGTTTTGAGTTATGGGTTTTGACTTATGACAGGATGGTGGTGAGTTTTATAGGCGTATGGTCTCCTGTTGGCTTTTGCCTCCTTTATTTTATTTCTGTATATTTTCATTATTTATATCGCCCGCCAACCACCCCCCACTTCATAACATGAGCAAATCAGATTCGATGATGGAGGAACATTTGTTTGTCGTGAAAGGAATTTCTTTTGGAAATTGTGTTCCATAGAAAATGATTTATGAGAATTGTATTTGGTATTGAAATAGTTTTTGCAGTGGCAATTTTAAAAAATTAATTAAAAAAAAGACTCTTAATTATTTTTTAAAAAATATACATGCTTAGTTAAAATGGATATGAGGTATATTTTTATATATAAAATAAATAAAGAGCAGAACAATCTTTTCCTGCACAATATTGTGGGAAGCTAATCCACTGCTACATGAACTAAGAAAGCTAAAAAGGACCTTTTGTGAGGATTTCTTGAGGTTATATTTTGGAAAACAGTTGGGAAACACCGTCAATAGTGGTTAGTGCAATGCTGAAAGCAATATATACTAGTGAAATCACAACCATTATTGATGGTTGTTTAAGTTTTATCTTATGTTTAAATCAATTTAATTGTAACTTGCAGGCATCGCAGCATGTGACTGCTCAACACTGACCAGCATGCTTTAAATTGAAATTAGCTAACCATCCAATGGTGAATATCCGTCCATATATAGCAGCCGTATAAGCTGCCTCTGCAGTAGCAGCTACTTCAATACATGATGTGGATCAACCCTCCAGCGGCGGCACTGTGACATCTTCAGGAGCTACAAGCATTGCTCGACCACCATACTCTTCTGGCAAGACTTCTTCACCAATTTCCTTTACAAAAAAATCTCTTTCTTCTTCACTGGTTACTATCACAACCTGCATTCATCACCACAAAGCAAGCCACCGAGCTAATTTAATATAGAAGATCAGCTTAAACAATGTATCATCCTTGGCTAACTTCAAAAATAACTCTTAGTTTCTTTTTGTTCTTTTTTGGTAGTCAAAGCGAATACAAGCTATATATGCACCGCGGAGGTACCACCCATTCACGGGAAAGAAAAAAGAAGAACCAGCTTGAAAAAATAATTTTGGTTCTAGAAAGCGAGTCATAATACCAACTGTAATTACAAACACGAAAAAGATTAACATGAGTTTAACCAATAACATCACTGTTTTCCTTTTTCTATCACAGATATTAGGGAGCCTGTCTTTCAGAAACTCAGCATACAGTATTCGCAAAAACAATGCGGACAATATACATGAAAGGGTTGGGTGAAAATATGTTTTGGCAAGAATGAAAGGTGACACTTCCAATAAAAGGGAAAATGCTGGTATAGTTATGCCTCGAGACATATAATCACGAAAATGGCACAAGCACTCAGTGATGTATATAGATCCACAGCAAGTCGCTTTTGCAAATGATATCCACTTATGATTCCAAGGGTCTATGAGTCTATAGACTTTAACTGATGTAGAGTCTGAGCAATGTAAGATACCTTTTCCAATGTGGCCTTCTCAAGGAAGCGAGAAACCATCCTCCAAACACTAACAAAGAACCATGGCATACTTAAAATGAAGCACTTTGCCAAACGCTCTGGATAGTAAGCCTACTTGAAAAAAATTATAAAGAAATTAGATATTCATACAGTGCAATGAATTTTTCCCAGTCAGCAATCAACCATGTATACTCCACCAGATTGTACCTTATGGAACATAAGTTTTTGAAGCAAACTTTATTCTGATATGACTAAAATGTGTTCAACATGGAACCAAACACATATCCTAACATATTCACATTATGCCAAAAATTTTATATGTATAATTTTAGAAAGAAGATCTCCCTATCAGGAAAAAAAAAGGAATACAGAGTGATTCGGAGGAAAAGGTGTTTTTAATTTTGTGTAGTTGCTTTATTTTCTATTGTCAGGGAGTCATGGCAATGAATCCAGGAAGCATTTCAGGTTTATTTATCCAGGTTATTCCGGTAATTACATGGGTAAAATTGTCTTGAGATCATCTCTCTGAGCAAATACTTGGGCTGTTTCTTTTTCGTTTCCTCCCACCACTCTTCATAAGTCAATCCAAGCCTTTCTTTTAAGTGTAGGTTGTATCACTTGGTATAAGCTAAAGTTGATGTTTCCCTTCATGGAACAGAAGTCCTTTTGAGCATGATTTCTTCGAGTTTGACTTAATACGTTTGAATCAGAACCCAGGTCATTCTAAAAGTTTGTGCCTAGTTTCACTTGAGATCGTTTTAGAAAAATATACCTATTAGGGAAAACAGGAGACAGCATATGGAAAAGATTTCATTTTTTCATAAGAGAAGATTTACTAGCAGATAAAGTCGCATCCTTCATCACCAGCTTCACTCAACTTAGAAGTCAACAAGAATATATTCAGAAAAATAACCATGACAACCATATGTAACAACAAAACAACCAAGTATATCAAGCTACTGACCAGCTGAACCAGCACAAACATGGTACAAGCAGACCAAACACGCAGTTTTAAAACTAAAGAAATGAGGATTCAGATTTTATTGAAATGTGCTCTCTGTATTGCACTCCAAATGTATGCATATATCCTCGATGCTTAATAGACATCATATGTAACATGTAGTAAGTTTGAGGTGCTGAAAATTGAACAGAGTTATCAAACAAAATCCAGACCAGAACTAGAATGTTTAAACCATTTGATGCATATCACAGAGGAGCAATAAGAGAAACAAAACATATAAGCTCCAGCACTCATGGCATGATAATAACATAAATTACCGCCCACTTGAAGCATAAATATAACTAGGCATTCATCAAATGCAAGACTAAGATTGATAAGAAGAGTTTTATATCTTATACAGAACAGACATAAATGATCTGTAATGAGCATCAGCTTCCATGAAATCAGTTCTAAAATCCAGGTTTAATTCCCTCATCTCCTCAATTATATATACCTGAATTGAGGCTACCTTATCTAGGCAACACGCAATTTTTTGTTTCTTTCAGCACCTGGCGAAAAAGAGGCAAACACTTTATGGCGAAACCTGTGCTGTCTCTTTGTTACAAATGTTTACAAGTGTATTTTGGTATCGATGCACATTTAATTGATAACCATTTTCTGACAATAAGGGAATTGCAAATAGACTCGTTAAATATACAATGGGAAGCTCTCAATTATCATCCAAAATTTTCATTTTCCTCATTCTCCATCTCCTGTGTAATATCAAAAGTGTTAAGCTATCTTTTCAGTATGCAAACTCTGACTCTTAGGCTCCTTTCAATTGCCATTTGGCAGATGGAATATATTTTAGTGGTCAAAATTTCATATGAAATAGTTACCTGCAAAAGTTGAAATCCGGTGATCAATCCACGCGCATCAATGTTCTTATATGCAATTTGCTGCAGATCAAGTATGGCAATCAACTTTTCATTTCCTATTTCTCTTCCTTTGAATGAGCTGAAACAAGGTCAGAAAACACATTATACTTCTTTATGCCATTAATGTATTACCATAGATCAGAGTAACAGACTTTGGGAAGCATGCCACACGAAGATATGGCATACAAAACAATTTTGGAAAAGAGGATGTTATATAGAAGTAATAAATGCATTATATTTACTTGAAATGAAGAATCATGTTTCCTGAGTAACCAGATCAGAGTTGAAATCAGGAATGAAGATTCAAAGTAATATATCAGCATGCAAGAGCACTGAACAACTAATTTCAATCTGCCTCTTTAGTTTCCCAGAACAACATGCGATTGCATCAGGAATGAAGATTCAAAGTAATATATCAGCATGCAAGAACACTTGACAACTAATTTCAATCCACCTCTTTAGTTTCCCAGAACAAAATGCAATTGCTGGATTCTTTTTTTTTTCCCCTCCAAGTCTTGGCTCGTAGCAATTCTCAAGTATATGCATTTACGTTATAAAATTTCAGATTCGAAATTTTCTCCTCTGCTCACTTTGTTCATTTAGTAATTTCTGATGCATATAACTGAAATTCTATTAAGATAATTTATCTAATCATCTAGAAATATCATGATCTTCATCTGAATGGACATAGACTTGGCACTGCTTCAGGAAGCCAATACTGCATGTGTTGATATAGAAACCATCACTTGAGAAGAAAACTAAGTTGTAAATCTTTTTTTTTTTTTTCAAAGTACATAAGAAAAGAAGAATACTTGTGTCCTTTCATGTCAACCCCTTCTAGTCTAGCATTGAAAACAATAATCTTTTAGCCTACCCTCTTTTCCATCATTCCACATGTATTCCATACATAAGCTACTTGTCACAACTGTACACGTCACTTAAACAACAAAATTCTCTTTGCCAGTGGTTTTAAGAACAGTTGTCAAAAGCAATGATGGCTTTGATTTTATTACCATTGTTTCCAGTAACATTTCCATGCTATCAATACATAATACAATGAGCAAATAGCATAAAGTCACAGCAATAAGCCATCTTTCTTGAAATATATAAATCATCAAGTAATAGCCATCTAGTTTAAGAATATGCTTCTTTTGTAGATTTGTGGACACATCTAATACGAGAGAAAGAGAATCTTGGAATCCTTTTGTCTATTAGAATAAATAACACGAGGCAAGCCCAAAACAATCACTCCTGAATTGTTAAACCATGCCTCTAAATGAGACCCCATACTGGAACATCTATTCATAATTTTTTTACCACATTCATTATTTAAAGTAAATGGTACCTTGCAATGGCCTTGTCTAGCAGATGAACAACAAACTCTGCATGAAAAGGCAAAACAAAAATGAGTCGAAGGCTCACTTGCCAGTTTATCAAGTTCAATTATTGTTTCCTTTAAATGTAAGCCTAGGCTTAGTATGAAAATACAGAGAACAGCAGGTTGAAGGTGCTCTCAGAATGGATAACTACGGCTGCATTTCAATTCACTTATCCTGTTATTGTTAATATAATACATCATACACCATAGTTCCGAGCAAAAATCACCTCTGACCAATCCATGTGTAAATAGTGTGCGTGTTCACTAAGAGAGGAAAAAGTATAAGCACAGATGCCTTCCTGACACACACACATAGGGTGGTGGGGTGGGGAATTTGTTTATAAATTTATCTGTTTTTTGGGGGGATGGAAGGGAGGTCGTTCATGTACTAGCATTCTATGGAGCAGCTTCAGAGTGGCCTCCAATGAAAAGACAGGAGTCCCCTGTTCACTTTTCCTGAGCAAAATAGCTGTGGATACAGAATCAGTTGTTGTGAGAATTGAAGAAACATTATCAGGTCAAACACCAAGGGCATGAAAATACAAATATGAAGTTTATTTACTGAAGGATATTAGCAGATTAGGATAAAACTCTTGAAGAACAATAGGTGACCAGAGGAAGGCCTACGGGGACAAAGAAACTTGAAAGAAATATCTTTGAGAAGCGGTAATTTTCACCCATGAGACCAAGTAATGAAAGTGCCTGCTCCAATAAACTATAAAATAAAATTTTAACATGTCAAGTGATTCATAAGTTTAACTAGCACATTTCTATGATATAAGACATAAACAAGAAAGTTGATTGTTGAAAATAAATGTTAAAAATGAACGTTTCTTTTGGGGCAACCAGAATACAAATAGGCCCACCATACCCTTAAATAATTTGGCCATCCTTTATAAATATCCTCTTTAGTGTTTTGCGATTATCAGATTGGAGATTTTCGGGTCACTGGCCCAGGCTCCGATTTTTTTTATTGAAGGGTCCCATTTTCTGAAGCTTTTCAGATAATTACAGATTTAATAAGAACATCATCTTTTAGAAAAGGCCATCTTTAATTTCCTTTAGGCAGTAAACACCTACAGCATATAGCGAGTACAATACCAGATGGAATCATCCAATATTGAAATTGAAAAGAAACATACACCAAGAAGTCTAGCTATATTAAAGCCCCATGATTCTCGGACAGCAAACAAGTGACACAGTTCAAAAAGTCCTGCTCATTCTCCCACCTTTATGTCACAACTTTTTTGATATGTACCATGGGCCGAAGCGACAATCTAGATTGAAAGTACCATGACACCAATCAAACCAGAATTTTAACCACTAAAACCGAGCTTTAATAGCATGCATGGATTATGGTTACAAGATAATCATTAATCAACTGTAATAGAAACAGTAAAATTATAAGATTCAGGGTGATTACTCTTAAATTGGAGTTGATCCTTCGAGGGAAAATGCTTGTTTGCTTTCACGAGCAACACTGGGTATCCATCCCTTGACAGACCCTGCAAAAAGACTTTTCTTGGTCTCAATTCATCTTGAACTTCAGAATCTGGGATAGACCCGTTTGGAACAAATGCAGCCCTCCATTTCAGCCACTGTGCAAACATCTTTGCTGCCTTTTCTGGGTCCATTGATCTTGCAATTAAGAACCTCACCAGTGTTGGGTCCCCATACTTCTACAAATGCAAACCCCGAAAATCAAGAACCGATGCATACAAGGACAGGCGCAAGTAAATGCTATGCGTGTTAGAGTCGGTGAATTATGTGAAAGGTACCTACCTCGGTGGAAGAACCAAGCTTTTCAACTGATTTCCTCAGCTGGGTCAGTGCAATTACTTGTTGGGTTTTGTCCATTATAGGCAGGAAGGCTGATGATACCAGTAGAAGCCTGTCTGCTTCGGCTTCAAAAGGGTATGGAGTCGGCAGGTCTCAAAGTTTAAAGCATTAAAATTCGCCAGACACCGGCGACGAAGGGGAAAAGAGCATGTGAAGGAGAGAGTTCCCGTGGACAAAAGGAATCAGAGACCACACTAAAAGGACAAAAGAGTTGGGATGGGAAAGTGACTCGATGATTATTACTCTGCACAGCCCTTTTGTCAAAATTCGAAGGATTAACGAGCCTGGAACTTCGGAAGCCCCTGTACTCTTGAGTTTTTCTGAAGGAGTTCCTTATCAAAAATATATCTTAATCCCTGTACTTCAAGTCTAGCTACACCGTTAGTCCTTCCGTTAACTTTGGAACACCACTTGCAGCATGCTCTCAGTTTTCAAGAAAGTCGAGGATGATATAAAATAAGGGATAACAAAATTAAGACTCTTTAATAAAAAAAATAAATAAATAAATAAATGCATGATTCCTTGATGACAAGCACGGAAAACAACATCAATTAACATTAAAATGTTTTCTAAGAAGCCAAGATTTTATTCTTCATCAAAACACCTAAAAGGAACACCACCTATTCTGCTTTAAAGTTTTATTTAAAGTTTTATTCTTTTTTTTTTGTTTGGATTCATTAATCTATTATTTAAAATTTAAGATTATTATTTATTTCTTATACATTATTAATCTTGATTTTCTTTTATTCCATTTATAAAAGGGACCGGGTCTTGAATGTTTTCGTAAGTTAATGAACAGGATGTGTATATGGATGGTGTTGATGATTAATGAACAAAACTAGAACACGTGGCCCTGATTAGAGTAAAATATGTGCCGTAGTTGTTCGTTAAGCCCATGAACGAAAGCAAACGTTTTCCTCTCACTCAACGACAGCGGGAAGTCAAGTTAAAAACCGGTTGTGTATTGGCCACGTGCGCAACGATGAGTGTGAAAAATAATCAAACAAGGAATCGTTGAGATTTTATGTGCTTTGATTTTTCTCTCCCTTCGTTTTCCTGTACACGCACTCGACAATCTCTCTTGCGTTGCTGTTTAGACTTTAGAAGAGACTAATAAGATTTTTATATAATTGTTTTTTGTCTTACATGCATTTCAATAATAAAATATCATTTAATAGAGTGAATTATATTTTAATATATTTATTCATAATTATTTTATTCCTAATTGATTTGAAAAATACGAATAATTTTTTATTAACAAGAAATGAATTCACCAAACTTATAATATGAGTTATAAATATAATCTAAAAATAAATATTTTTTATTTTTTAAAAATAAAACTCGTCTTCATGAAACATTAAAAATAATATAAATAAATAAAAATAATATCTTCCAAAATTAAATACATGAACACAATCGCACTACTTCTACATCACAAGAAAGCTACCTCAGTGGAAGAACCAAGCTTCCCATCTGGTTTCCTCATTTAGGTCAAAGCAATTTCCTGGGTTCTCTCCATTTGGAACGCAGGCCGATTCTAGCAGGGACCTGCTTTGGTTCGAAACAGAGATCGAGGAAGACAAGTGTTTATGCAGTCTCTGAGGAAGGTTCAGAAGGCACACATGGAGAAAGAGAAAGGAGCATTAGAGGAGAGAATTCGAGTTGAACAAGGGGGGAACAGAATCACAAAAATCCTGCCGCGGGGAACGTGACGTCCAATGCTGTTGCCTTTTTTTTCTTTTTCTTCTACTCTTTTTTAACCAGCTGTACGAAGCTCTTGTTCCTTTCGAATTTCAGTACTTCCATGACCAACCATCAGAGCAAGCAATGCCATTAGCAGCACGAAAGCAAACAAATCTTTCCCTTTGATCTCTTCTTGCTAGGCAATTAATCATATGGCCAGCCTAGTCATGCTTGGAAGCGAGACACTCGTTAAATTATTCTCTCTACATCTTCCCAGCATGTGACCGAAGGTAATCATTTGCCATTGTCCAAGGGAAAAAACAGAAAGGAATGCACAAATACTGGATCAGAAGCATGGTTTAAAAAATGATCATTTATCATCATTAAACCACGTAACTACATAATTATGGCGGCAAGATACATCACGATGGACAGGCATTTCAAGCTGTTGTGGTCTGATACAATCTTATTTTCCCTACAGCCTACAGGCTAACTAGAAGATAATACTAGCACTTCGTGCTTCTACAACTTCAACCCCAGCATTTCAATGGAATTTCACAAAATGACAAATTTGCCAAACGATGGATACTGGGGAGGATCCACAGTGCGCCTGACGCAGGCACCATAAATAAAAAGTCTACAATAAATAATACCCGGACTTCAACTTGAATCTGGTGCTACGAAACAAATCTGCTCTAGCTCTACCAGTGGGAATTAAGATTCGAACTCCTCCTGAACTCTCTGGTGATATGAAACGAATTCTTTCTAGCTGTGGGAACCTCACAAATACAAACCTGCAATGAATTGAAATTAGATTAGAGAACCAACCTATGAAAGACCATACATGCAGTTCTCATGGAGATTTCAAATCATATCACAATAAGACATGGTGATAGCAAAATAGTGTCTCAGTGACAGCAAAAGCAAAGAAATCATCTACAAATGCTATATTTGATAAGTCTACGTGCACACATAAAATGACTCTCGTGGAAATGAAATTTTCTATCACTGGCGCATCCAGTTGGTTGCAGCATAAGATAGATAGTCTAAACCAAAACGGAGAGTAGCAATAAAAAGATGCATGGTCCTCTAAACGAAATGAATTTTTGAGCAACTAGACCACTCAGGTAATAATAATCCAAAACACTCGTGCTACCAACTTGTATTTATATCTTGAATAATTTAGTGAGTAAGTATTAAAAGGACAGAAAGAGAAGAGTGTAACATCCACCAATGCCAGCAAAACAAACTAAAATTTAGTTCTGCAGGCAAAACAGTTCGTGAAGTGAGATTGCTAGCTCCACAGAAAAGACCACATTATGATCCTAAGCACATGCGAAAACTATGAAGCTAGCCAAATTGTATATTTAGATCAGACTAAATTAATGAAGTAAAATCCCCAGTCCAAGTAAGATTGATATCAGCAACAACAGCATATTGAAATTTCTATATACAGGCAATAAGGATAAACAAATTTATGTCATATCCAAGTAGCCAAGTTACCTATTCTGTGAAAACACTCATGAGATCACTTGTATTTGGGGGCAATTGTGGTAATATTGGGATGAGAACTTTGGCGTTATCCATAAATTCAACGTTTGGCTCCTGCTTCACTGCATTACCGTTTGGCTCCTGCTTCACTTTATTACCGTTTGTCTCCATATATAATTTTTCATGTTCCAAGTTGCTCATTGTTGATTCAAATTCATCCACAGCCAACCGGCTTGGAATGCTAGTACATTTACCAACAAACCCAAGATTCCTAAGAGGTCCTTGATCAAGCACTTCACTTGACTTAGCACCATAGGAACCTTGGAAGTTAGAGATATTAGGACCAAGTCCTGGTAATTGTCTTGCAGCTCGAATTGTCATGGTTGAGCTTTGACCTTGCTGAGAGGTATTGTCAGGATTTACAGAGCATGATGACAAAGGAGATATGGAACCTGAGCCCGAGTACCCACTTACACCTGTGGTTTTGAGATCCCCATGTGATATTTGGCCAATATTCAATGAGGAATTATTTGATTGAGGTGACAGGAGACTGTAATCAATCATAGGACTTCGGCTATAGCTGCAATTCTGATTGACTGAAGCAGGACTGTTTCCAGCTTGAAAAGTGGCTGATGACTGGGAAGGCACCACAAGGCAAGATGGCTGTACATTAATTATACGGCTAGGCTCTGGTAATGATGGCAGGTGTGGTGATTGCTGCTGCTGTTTCTGCTGCTGCACCACGTCCATTAACATGTTACTATTTTTACTGCTCATCCCTCCAAGATTGCTAATGGGTCCTACTGTTCCAACGCTGTTAGAGGGCCAGGCTACAAATCCTGTAGCAACTTCCTCAGCAGAGACCACATTTTGTGGAAAATGTTTAGACATGTTGGTTTGACATTTTCCTAATGGCTGACCAAATGCCATACCATGTTCAGAAGGAATACATTTTGGACCCTGCACGGATGCTTGTAAAAGAGCTGGTTGGTCCACTGTTGTAACCATGCTGCCTGCAGGATGACCAAAAAGCTCGGCATGCAGTGCTGCTAATGTTTGTGGAGGAATCTGGCCAGAGGCGGCCAAAACTTGGATGTCAAATCTTCCAAGCGGATTAAGCTTTACATTTGAGTCCAACAGTCCACAGAACGGATTAGAAATCCCACCTTGTTGAGCAACCCCACTTAATCTCTTCAAATATAGTCTAAACTTCTGAAAATTGATATCAGAAGAAGCCAAACTAAAGAGTATTAACACAATGAATGACTTCAATACATCTGAATTGTTGAAATATAACTTCATACTGTTCTGTATGAAGACACGTTCTTGTATTTAATATTTAAAAATCTAAAAATTCAATTGTCATTGCAGTATCCTATGAAAATGCATGTAGGAAATTGAGAGTCAATCCATAAATTCAGTAGAAAATCTCAAAATTAAATTCCAAAGGCACAAGTAGATGAGAAATAACCAAAAGTATATTGGGAATTATGAACTTCACTAAATATTGAAGGATCAACTAGAAACTTATTTGGTGACTAAAACCATGATCCATTCACCCCAAACATGCAGTGATACATGAAAAATGAAGCAAACAGTAAAAAACAATTCTATGTATGCTATTATTTTATCAAGTATGATCACTATGCTTTCACTTAAGTCAGGTTCTAGTATCTATGACAATTGGTTATATTTTTTGTCAAAAAAAAAATTGCAACACTTATTGTGCTTTCTTCACATAGCAAAATATAAACAGCAAAAGGTCTACATGAAAGGATGTGTCATTTTACCCCTTTATTGCTCACGGCATGCTAGATCTAAGTAAGTCATGTTGGTGGTACTAATCCTATCAAAGCAAATGAAACTCATTCACAAACCCCATCGGTTGTTGTCATGTCATATGATAAGTATAACAGCATGAAATGTGGCAGCGACAGAAGAAGACAAATAAAACAAGGCATCCTTTAGAGCACCGAGGATACAAGTCCAATGCTTGCATGAGAACAACCCAGAGGGACCAGCCCCAAAACAAAAGTTTAAAAAAAAAAAAAGGAAAGAACCACAAGGAATTATGGAAGATTGAGAAGTAGGGAAAAATACAAACCTGCAAATGACTTGCAACATTTTCTCTAGTTAAACCAGGCACATTCATCAACTCAAGAATTCGCTTAGGTACAGCCTCTGAAATGGTAGCCAAAAAGTTGCATTGAGCAAAAGATATAATGGCCACTCAAATTTAGCTCTGAAATGACATTAAAGTATTTACATGTCTCATCGCAGAAGTATAATACACATCTTTTTTTGCTATTAGAATGGCTGTTGCAGATAACTACCCTCTTATTCAGCAAACTTGTGGCCTTCTAGCTTGAGAATGGGTAGTTAAAGCCCATCATTGTTGATTGGTTAGCGAATTATGCTTTTTCTTCACTGTTAGGTCTTTAACGCTAGTTTCCCCTCCAAGAGGGTGTCTTAGCTTGTTATTAGGAGATTTGTGTGGGGCTATTTTCCCTCATTTGTGTCCTAGTTAGTCATGCTATTCTATCTTTCTTCTACCATATTGAAACACACACACACACACACACATCTAAATTATTCCTCAAATAGAAAAACACAAACAATTAAAAGGGAAGGATCATTAAAGATCTTACTGTCGATTCCAAGATGGTTTACAGCACTGACAAATTGCTGATGGAGCTCCACTGACCATACAACGCGTGGTTTCTTTGATGCAGAGGGATCATCATTTTCAAGTTCAGCATCATCTTCATCTTTAGCAATGCTCCTCTTCTTTTGGCCTTTCAAAACTCCTTCTGCTCCTTCACTAACAGAAGATGGATTTTCAGCATCATTCCCTCTTTTATGCCGATCATTATCCTCAAAGCTTCCAGAATGTTCTTGTTCTTTGTTCTCATTCCATTTTTTCCTAATAACATGTTGCCATATATTCTTGAGCTCTTCTTCTCGTATAGGTTTAATCAAGTAATCACAAGCTCCATGACTGATTCCTCTCATTACAGCACTTGTTCTCCCATCAGCAGACATCACTGCAGGACAGATTATTGTGTCAACAGTTTGATACACAACTTAGAGATCCTTACCGAGAAAAAAAGGAATATACACTCACTAATAACTGGGAGGTCCATTTCCAACCCAACAAGTTCAAGGAGTTTAAATCCATCCATATCAGGCATATGGACATCACTTAGTACCACATCAAAACAGCCTTTCCTTTCCCTCAAAAGTTTCAAAGCAGCTGTGGCCTGGGAGCATGTAGTAACTGCAATCAAGAAATAAAATGAAAATATTTTTTATAGGTACAATAGGAAGTTGTCAAATTCGCATTTAGTTTCTAGATTTAAACTCTTCTTCATTCACCAAGTACGTCTAAAAACCTTTAAAATTGAAGTGTTTTCCGGATCCTATTCTTGTGTTTTCTTGAAAATCCATATGAGGATAGTTCTTTGATATAATACCAAGAACTGACTTTTGTGCTATTATCACTACTCACGAAGCAATAATTTATCTCATGCTCTTCTGCTGGCGGAGGTCCAATTTTGTGTTGTGTTACTTGGATAAACAATTTTCTCCGTGGATAAACTTCAAGAGGATTGTGGTCTTGTCTTGTAATCCGGAGAGAAAAAAGGCAGCATCAGAGTGCAGTCTCATGGGCCCAATTCTGCATTCATGCAAAAAAAAAAAAAAAAGAGGATGGACGGGATGATTTCTACCGAGGAGGTCAGTGTCCTTGCCTAAGGTTCATCTGTCTCCATAACTCAGTCATTGATCTTTTCACTTTCCTGAGTTAGGTGGCTGTGATCTTGCAATTGTTGTGAGCTATTATCTTCATCTTCTGTTATCTCTGATCGGAGATGTGACATCAATGGTGGGTATTGTTTCAATCATGCGCGGGAAGCTTTCTATAATATGAGTTCAATAGCATGCTGAAATCAATTTTGAAATTGCAGAGACTCAACTCTGCAGCAGGATCAAACTTTGGTTTTGAGTGTATATACCAGTGTTTTCAAATTTTAATCAATTAGGCTTAGATTTGGTAAAGAAGAACTACAAGTGCATTTTGAGCGATATAAGAAACCTTTTTTTATTGAGATTGACAAGTAAATCAACAATATGGATTGATTTGTGTAGCTTTCTTAACTTGTTCAATGAAAGTTAATATGGTTACCTCTGTTTTCAACTTGCAAGGGACTAAACTTCTTCTAGTTTTTTTTTTTTTTTTTGAATTTCGATTGAATGGTTTCACCAGTTGCAGTAAACTTATGGGCAAGGTAGCTTTACCAATTTGCAACTATCATTCTATCTCTATCAGTAACTAGCCAGTTTCCATCAAAATTTAACTCACTCACACTCACCAGACATGAACATGCATCAAAAAGTAGCCCCAGAGAACCCCATTAATCTCCTTCCACGACTATCTCTGTTCAAATTGAGCAATCAGAAAAGGAAACAGGGTAAACTAACCGTGATAAAGGCAGCGGCGAAGCATTTTCTCAAGCAATCTCAAGCAAGTGATGTCATCATCCACTACCAGAACCCGTAAACCAGCCGGGAACTGATCAGACACTATTACATCTGCACCTGCACCTTTACACGATCCATAAGTGCTTGCGCTCGTGCCCAAGCTCGGCGCTACTCGCTGCAAAGCAGCCATTACAATTCCAAACAGAAACTGAGCCACTCACTAGCCCACTACTAATCACACTCTCTGCTGCCAAATTCTGAAGTTAATAAGCTTAAATTAAACATGTCCGATGGCAAAGGCGTAAAATTGGAGGAATTGGGTGTGGATTTTGAGGACGCTAGATCTTTTAACGGAAACCCTGGAATTTTGAAAGGAAAAAAAAAA
>Ga0325400_1001788_pt1 | contig 18121 bp, 18 predicted proteins | sample PopdelMetagenome_2_FD_205662 | JGI IMG/M metagenome (GOLD analysis project Ga0325400, IMG submission 205662) | Populus deltoides microbial communities from Bellville, Georgia, United States - Xylem-PdKOR-R1 | ecosystem: Host-associated > Plants > Phyllosphere > Stem > Wood/Secondary xylem... | reverse complement strand
TTCACCCCGGGCGCCCCGCGGGAGGGCTACTTCCGCGGCATGGTCGAGCTGCGCGCCGGCGGCCGGGTGCCCAGCGCCGAGGAGCTCGACGAGCTGGCCGCGCGGTACGACCAGCTCAACCTGCGGGACTGACCCCGGGCCGGTCGCGGTCCTGCCAGGTGCACACGCACACCTCGTTGCCCTCGGCGTCGGCCAGCACCCAGAACGCCCGGGCTGCGTCGTCGGACAGCAACCGGCCACCGGCGGCCAGCGCGGCGGCGACCCGGGCGTCGGCGACGTCGTGGGGGACGGTGATGTCCAGGTGGATGCGGTTGCGCTGCGGGCGGGCGGCGTCCATCTGCTGGAACCACACCGCGGGCAGCCGGCCGGCCGGGTCGACCAGCGCGTCCTCGTCGCCGGGCTGCGCGACCAGGTCGAGCACCGCGGCCCAGAACGGGCGGACGGCCGGGATGTCGAGGGCGTCGACGGCGATCTCCAGCTCCTGCACGCCGGTCTCGCCGACCGGGTCCACCGGCCGGTCGACCACCTCGGTCACCCGGCGGGCCAGCTCGACGTCGGCGGCGGTCACGACACCGCGGGCCCGGTCCTGCAGCGCCAGCCGCAGCCGGTCGGGGCGCAGGTCGGCCCGCAGGTGGGCGTCGCCGGCCGGCCCGAGCTCGACGGCGACCGCGGTGAGCAGGCCGGCGCCCTCGGCCAGGGAGTCCAGCGGGACGGCCGTCACCAGCTCGCCGAGCAGCAGCCGCCACCCGATGCCGGCGACGGCGTCCTGGGCCTGGGTGCGGGTCAGCGCCGGGGAGTCCACGCCGCCATCCTGCCGGGCGGGCCCGACAGCCCGGTCGCTCGATGTGGCTCGTCGTGGGGTCGGTGCGCCCGGACCCGACGACGACTCACACCCAGCGGTCGGCCAGCAGCCGGGGGAGCGCCCGCTGCTGCTGGGCGTGCAGGGCGGAGTCCGGCCCGGTGACCAGCGCCTTCCACAGTGCCCAGCCGCGGGCGCGGGCCCAGGTGCCCCGGTCCAGGTCGACCGCGGCACGGAAGGCGGCCCGGCCGGCGTCGTCCAGCCCGGTCCAGGCGATGACCAGGTCGCAGGCGGGGTCGCCGACGCCGCAGGTGCCGAAGTCGATGACCGCGGACAGCCGGCCGCCGGTCAGGAGCACGTTGCCGGGGGCCAGGTCGCCGTGGAACCAGACCGGGTCGTGCGGCCACGCCGTCTGCAGCGACCCCTCCCAGGTCGTGGTGGCGGCCGCGCGGGTGGCCGGGTCGAGGGCCGGCAACGCGGCTCGGACCTCGCCGTCGTAGGTGTGCGGGTGCAGCCCCCGGCCGGAGGAGTGCGCCCCCGCAGGCGGCCCGTCGGCAGCCGGCACGCTGCGCAGCTCGCGCAGGAAGCGGCCGAGGTCCGCGCCCAGCCGCACCTGGTCGACGCACCCGGCCTCGTCCAGGACAGCGCCGGGCAACCAGCGGCGCACCGACCAGGGGTGCGGGTAGCCCGCGCCCGGCCGGCCGGCGGCGACGACCTCGGGGACGGCGACCGTGAGGTGCGGCGCGAGCTGCGGCAGGGCCCGGTCCTCCTTCGCCACGGCATCGACGTACCCGGGGCCCGACGGCAGCCGGACGGCGAGGTCGGCGCCGAGCCGGAAGGTGCGATTGTCGTGGCCCTGCGGCTCGACCGGTGTGACGGAGCGGTCCGCCCACTGCGGGAACTGCTCGGCGACCAGGGCCCGCACGACGTCGGCGTCGGGTTCCGCGGGATCGGTCACCGGCTCATCAGCGCACGGCCGGGGGTCGTCCGCCAGCGCTTCCCGGGTCAGTTGGCCATGTCGACGAAGCGGGAGTAGTGGCCCTGGAAGGCCACGGTCACGTTCGCGGTGGGGCCGTTGCGGTGCTTGACCAGCATGATGTCGGCCTCGCCGGCCCGCGGGGACTCCTTCTCGTACATGTCCTCGCGGTGGATCATCATGACCATGTCGGCGTCCTGCTCGATCGAGCCGGACTCACGCAGGTCGCTCAGCATCGGCTTCTTGTCCTGGCGCTGCTCGGAGCCACGGTTGAGCTGGCTCATCGCGATGACCGGGACCTCGAGCTCCTTGGCCAGCAGCTTCAGCGCACGGGAGAACTCCGAGACCTCCTGCTGACGGGACTCCACCCGCTTGCCCGACGTCATCAGCTGCAGGTAGTCGATGACCACGAGCTTGAGGTCGTTGCGCTGCTTGAGCCGCCGCGCCTTGGCCCGGATCTCCATCATCGTCATGTTGGGGGAGTCGTCGATGTAGAGCGGGGCGTCGGCGACCTCGCCCATGCGGCGGGCCAGCTTCGACCAGTCCTCGTCGGACAGCGTGCCGGCGCGCATGTGGTGCAGCGGCACCTTCGCCTCGGCCGACAGCAGACGCATGGTGATCTCGTGCTTGCTCATCTCCAGGGAGAAGATGCAGGCGGCCATGTGGTGCTTGACCGACGCCGAGCGCGCGATGTCCAGACCCAGGGTGCTCTTGCCGACACCGGGGCGGGCGGCGATGACGACCATCTGGCCGGCCTGCAGGCCGTTGGTGAGCTCGTCGAGGTCACGGATGCCGGTGGGCACGCCGCGGGCGGTGCCACCGCGGCTGGCGATGGCGTCGAGCTCGTCCATCGTGGGCTGCAGGACGTCCTCGAGGCGGGAATAGTCCTCGCTCATCCGCTTCTCGGTGACGTCGTAGATCTCCTGCTGAGCGCGGTCGACGATGTCGTCGACGTCGCCCTTGCCGCCGGCGGCGCCGTAGCCCAGCTGCACGACGCGGGTGCCGGCCTCGACCAGCCGCCGCAGGACGGCCTGCTCGGCCACGATCGCGGCGTAGTAGCCGGCGTTGGCCGCGGTGGGCGTGGAGGCGATGAGGGTGTGCAGGTAGACCGCGCCGCCCATGCGGGACAGCTGGTCGGTGCGGTTGAGCTCGGCGGCCACGGTGATCGCGTCGGCGGGCTCACCGCGGCCGTACAGGTCGAGGATGCAGTCGAAGACGACCTGGTGCGCCGGGCGGTAGAAGTCGGCGCCGTGCAGCACCTCCACGACGTCGGCGATCGCGTCCTTGCTCAGCAGCATGCCGCCGAGGACGGACTGCTCGGCAGCGACGTCCTGGGGCGGCTGGCGGTCGTACTCCGGTGCCGAGGCCACCGGCCTGCTGATGTCGTCGACCACTGCCACGCGCGGTGCTCCCCTTCGCTGTTCGTCCCCCGGCCACGACCGGCGCCCGCCTCCGGGCGGGCCGTCGTGGTCCTTGCTACCGCCGGGGTCCGACAGTTCCGCGGGGCGGCCGGCCGGACGCCCGCGGCGCGCTCGGGAGGAACGCTAGGCAGCCGGGGGGACGTCGTCCACGACCGCTGTGCACACCGCTCTGCACAACCTGTGGACACCGCGGTGGACGGACGCAGCCGCCGTGTGGACGGCGTCGGGACGGCCACCCGTCACCTGACGGAAAGCGCCCCGTCACCTGGCGATCGGCTGGCCCCAGGCTGTGGACGGGAGAAAAACTTCCTCCCGCCGCCGGCCCGGGCGCGTCGCGGTCGGACCGGTCGCCCCACCCTCACCACCCGCCCCGTGCCGGCCTGGCAGATGCCCACAGCGCCGTCCTCCTGCACCGAAGTCCGTCCTCCCGCACCAGATCTGGTGAAGGAGGACGGACGTCGATCAACCCCCCTGATCAACGCTGGAGGCGCAGGGGCCGGGAACGGCGGTGGGGGCGCCGGACCAGTGGTCCGACGCCCCCTCCGGGACTGCGACTGCGATCAGGCCGCGACGACCTCGATGGCCAGCGAGGCGCTGACCTCGGGGTGCACGCGCACCGTGACGGTGTGGGCACCGGTCGACTTGATCGAGCTGGGCAGCTCGACCCGGCGGCGGTCCAGCGAGGGACCACCGGCGGCGGTCACCGCGGCGACGACGTCGGCCGTGGTGATCGAGCCGAACAGCCGGCCGCCCTTGCCGGCCTTGGCCGGCACGGTGACGGTCAGCGAGCCCAGCTGGCCGGCGACCTGCTTGGCCTCCTCGAGCGTGGCGACCTCGCGGGCGGCACGCGCCCGGCGGATGCCGGCCACCTGCTTCTCGGCACCGCGGGAGGCGACGATCGCCAGGCCGCGGGGCAGGAGGTAGTTGCGGGCGTACCCGCCCTTCACCTCGACGGTGTCCCCGGCGGAGCCGAGGCCGGCGACCTCGTGGGTCAGGATCAGCTTCGATGCGCTCATGGTCAGCGCGCCGTGGAGGTGTAGGGCAGCAGGGCCATCTCGCGGCTGTTCTTCACGGCCACGGCGACGTCGCGCTGGTGCTGGCTGCAGTTGCCGCTGACGCGGCGGGCACGGATCTTGCCGCGGTCGGAGATGAACTTCCGCAGCAGGGTCGTGTCCTTGTAGTCGACGTAGGTCGCCTTGTCCTTGCAGAACTGGCAGACCTTCTTCTTCGGCTTGCGAATCGGAGGCTTGGGCACAGGATTCTCTTTCTCAGGGGTGGTACGAGATCAGAAGGGGGGCTCGTCGGAGGACGAGGCCGGGGTCGACCACGGGTCGCTGGAGCCGCCACCGCCGCCGGAGGAGCCGAAGCCCCCACCGCCGCCGGAGCCGCCGCCGAACCCGCCACCGCCGCCGTCGCCGCGGTTGGCCTTGGTGACCTTCGCGGTGGCGTAGCGGAGCGAGGGGCCGATCTCGTCGACCTCCAGCTCGACGACGGTGCGCTTCTCGCCTTCCTTCGTGTCGAAGGAACGCTGCTTCAGGCGACCGCTGACGATGACCCGGGAGCCACGGGTGAGCGACTCGGCGACGTTCTCCGCCGCCTGCCGCCACACGTTGCAGCGCAGGAAGAGGGCCTCGCCGTCCTTCCACTCCGACGTCTGGCGGTCGAAGGTCCGCGGCGTGGACGCCACGGTGAAGTTCGCGACGGCTGCCCCGGACGGCGTGAAACGCAACTCCGGGTCGGCGGTCAGGTTGCCGATGACGGTGATGACGGTCTCGCCGGCCATGGTCAGTGGACCTCGGGCCGCATCAGCTTCGTGCGCAGGATGGACTCGTTCAGGTTGAGCTGACGGTCCAGCTCCGCGACCGCGGCGGGCTCGGCCTGGATGTCGACGACGGCGTAGATGCCCTCGACGTTCTTCTTGATCTCGTACGCCAGGCGGCGACGGCCCCAGATCTCGGTCTTCGCGGTGCCACCGGAGTTGGTGACGACGGAGAGGAACCGGTCCAGGCTGGGAGCGATCGAACGCTCCTCCAGCTCGGGATCGAGGATGATCATCAATTCGTAGTGACGCACGGAGAACCCCACCTCCTCTGGTCTCGGCGGCTGCAGGGGATCTGCAGCAGGAGGGCTTGCACGCGTCGCGCCCCCGGACGGCCCACGACAGGCAGCCGAGCAGGAGCGCTCCGGCCAAGGTACCAGCCGGGTCCTTCCCCAGGGCGTTCAGGACCGGGAGGATGCCCGCTGGCCGAGGTGGGTGCGCACCAGCGCGGCGGTGACGCCGGCCAGGGCGACCACGGCGGCCAGCGCCGGCACCGACAGCGCCGGGTCGGGGCTGCTGGCCCGGGAGTCCGAGGCCACCTCGACGTCGTCGCCGCCGCCGCCGGGCAGCGCGCCGTCCAGACCAGCCAGCTGGCCGAACACCGGGACCGAGGCCCCGTCGTAGCTGCCGGCCACGCCACCGCCGCCGCTGCCGCTGCCGCTGCGGGAGGACGCCGCGTCGCCGGTGGCGAAGCGCGAGGGGTCGAAGGCCGCGGCCGCGGAGCTGTCCAGCGGGGCCAGCTGCCCCGAGGTGCTGGGCACCCCGTAGGCGTAGCCGGTGCCGCCGACCGACGGCGCCTGCTGCTGCTCGGGGGCCGGCGCGGGGGCCTGCTCGCCACCGCCGGTCACCGGGGTGCTCACCGGGGCCGACGGCGCCGAGGGCACCTGGGTCGGGACCGCGACGACCACCGGGGGCAGGGTGGGCAGGTTGGCCGAGGGCAGGTTGGGCAGCGGCACCAGGGTGTTCACCACGAACGGCGTGCCCACCGGCAGCGCGGGCAGTGTGCGGACGATGCCGTTGACCAGGTCGTTGACGACGGCGGACGGCGTGCCCGTGGCCGGGACCACCCGGTAGGTGTAGGTGATCGCGCCGACCGTGCTCGACGGGAAGGTGTACTGCGCCGACTGGCCCAGCTGCAGGCCCTTGGTGGAGCCGTTGAAGGTGACCGAGACGTCGGTGTAGACGGTGCCGCCCAGCGAGCCGACCAGCGGCAGCGTGATGCTGGCCGGGTAGGAGGCCACCGAGTTGACGAACGTGACCGTGCCGCCGGCGTCGATGCTCACGGTCGGCGGGGTGAGGCTCTTGATCTCGACCGTCGCGGTCGGGGCCGCGGTGGCGGCCGGTGCGGCGAGCACCGAGCCCGCCATCGCGAGCAGCCAGCCGAGCGTGAGCACGGCGATGCCCCGCCGTGCCGACCGGGTGATCCGTCCGCTGTCCATCGTCCTGCGCCTCTCCGTCGAGACCCGAGCTGCGGTTACCCGCCAGTAGTACCTGCGAGTAACACCTATCACGTGCGACAACGAGTGTGTGACCCAGGAGATACGCCCGCATCTCGATGTCACCCCCACGGCCTAGGTTCGGGGGCATGTCGTCACAGGCCGTGGGAGTGCACGTCGGGTCGGGTCTCACCGAGGGGAACGAGGTCGCCGACGGCGGCGTGCTGGCCCGGGCCGCCGAGGTCGACGCGTCGGCGGTGCAGGTCTTCCTCGCCGACCCCCAGGACTGGAAGGCGCCGGCGCCCCGCCCGGACGCCGAGGAGCTGCGCGGCGCCGACCTGACGGTCTTCGTGCACGCGCCCTACGTGCTCAACGTGGCTTCGACGAACAACCGCATCCGCATCCCCAGCCGCAAGCTGCTCGGCCAGCACGCGCAGGCCTCCGCCGCGGTCGGCGCGGCCGGCATGGTGGTGCACGGCGGGCACGTGACCGGCAAGGACGACCCGGCCGCGGGCTTCGACAACTGGCGCAAGCTGTTCGAGCGGCAGGCCGCCGACGGCGGGTTCCCCGTCCCCGTGCTCATCGAGAACACCGCGGGCGGGGACAAGGCCATGGCGCGCGAGCTCGACGCGCTGGCCCGGCTCTGGGACGCCGTCGGCGAGTTCGGCGCCGGCTTCGTGCTCGACACCTGCCACGCCTGGGCCGCCGGGTGGGACCTGTCCACGGTCGTCGACGACGTCCGGGCGATCACCGGCCGGATCGACCTGGTGCACCTCAACGACAGCCGGGACGAGGCCGGGTCCAACCGCGACCGGCACGCCCCCCTCGGCGAGGGGCAGGTCCCGGAGGAGCTACTGCTCGGCGTCGCGCGGGCGGCCGGCTGCCCCGTCGTCCTGGAGACCCCCGGCGACGCCGCGTCCCACGCCGGCGAGATCAGCCGGGTCCGGGCGGCGCTGGGCTAGCCGGAAGCGGTCGGGGGCGCCGTCGAGGAGCCCGCCGGCCGGGTCGTCGGTGCCGGGCCAGCTGCGCCGCACCCGGTCCAGCCCGGGGTGCAGCACGTCGCGGACCACCAGCGCCATCAGCACCACGACGGCGACGTCGCGCACCCCGACGGCGAGGAAGAACCACTGCACGTCCACGCCCTTGTTGTCCGTGCCGAGGTACCAGAGCAGCCGCGGCACCCACAGCACCGCCTCGGCCGCCTGCCACAGCAGCAGCGACCGCCAGGACGGGCGGGCCAGCACCGCAAGCGGCAGCAGCCACAGCGAGTACTGCGGGCTCCACACCTTGTTGACCAGCAGGAACCCGGCCACCAGGAGGAACGCCAACTGGGCGACCCGGGGCCGCTGCGGGGCGGTGAGGCCCAGCACCGCGACGGCCACGCAGACCGCGACGGTGGCCACGGCGACCCAGGCGTTGAGCACCGACGGGCTCTGCCCCTCGGCGAGCGGGCCGTCGAACAGGGTGCCGCCGCCGGCCTGGATGGCGATGTTCCACAGCGTGTCCGGGTCGGCGGGCCGGCTGTCGTTGAGCGTGAAGAACAGCTGCCAGTTCTCCGGCGCCAGCAGCGCGATCGGCAGGTTCACCACCAGCCAGGCCGCGGCCGCGGCCACCGTGGTGGTCGCCCACGCGCGCAGCTTCCCGGCGCGCAGGCACAGCACCAGCAGGACGCCGAGCAGCAGCACCGGGTAGAGCTTGGCCGCCGTCCCCAGGCCGATGAGCACCCCGGCCAGCACCGGGTGCCGCTTCGCCCAGGCCCACATGCCCAGCGACGCCAGCGCCACGGCGAGCAGGTCCCAGTTGGTGAAGGCGTGCACCACCAGCAGCGGGGAGAGCCCGATCATCGCGGCGTCCCAGGGCCGCCGTCCGGCCAGGCCGACGACCGACCGGGTCACCAGCAGCGCGCAGACGGCCAGCATCAGGCAGGTGACGACGTAGTAGCTCTGCACCGGCACGACGGTGGGCAGCAGGCCGACCGTCTGGGCCAGGGAGTCGTAGCCGCGGGCCAGCACCGAGGCGATCCACATGAACCCGCCGGTGAGCACCGGGTACTCCACCGCGGAGTCCAGGTAGGGCACCTGGCCGGTGTCCAGGCCGCGCAGGCCGAACAGCGGCACGGTGTCGGAGTAGCAGAAGTGGGTGTACTGCTTGGAGCCCACCCAGTTGCCGTCCGAGCACGGGTTCTGCTTGGCCCAGGCCAGCGCGAGCCCGACCACGCAGAACAGCAGGCAGACCCGCAGCGGGGTCCAGAACAGCGCGCGCCCGGTGACCGCGTGCCGGCCCCACGGGCCGCCGAAGGCCTCGCTGGCCTGCGCCGCGACCCGGTCGGTCCAGCTCGGCACCACCCGGTCGGGCCAGGGCGGCGCCGCCAGCTGCGGCGGCTCGCTGACCCGCACCGGGGACGCGGCGGGCCCGCCGCCCGGCTGGTCGGCCGGCGACGGGCCCGTGTCCTGCGTGCTCACCCGGTCAGTGTGACTAACGGGTGGGTTGCCCCGGCAGGCCGACACCGGGCTGCCCGGGTGGCTGCGTCGTGGTCGGCGGGGCCTGCGTCGTCGGTGGCGGGGCCTGCGTCGTCGTGACCGGGGCCTCGGTCGTGGTCGGCGGGGCCTGGGTCGTCGTCGGCGCCGGGGCCTCGGTCGTCGGCGCCGGGGCCTCCGTGGTCCGCGGCGGGGCCTGGGTGGTCGTCTCCACCGGCGCGCCCCGGCCGGAGTCGCCGGTGATGATCGGCTCGCTGGGCAGCTCCTCCACCGGCGTGCCGGCCAGGACGGCGTCCATGTACTGCTGCCAGATCGCCCCCGGCAGACCGGAGCCGAAGATGATCGACCCGGCGGCGTTGACGATGGGCTCGTTGGTGGCGTCGTTGCCCATCCAGACCGCCGTGGAGATCGACGGGGTGAACCCGACCATCCACGCGTCGGAGTTGTCCTGGGCGTTCAGGCCCTGGGTGCCGGTCTTGCTGGCCACCGGGCGGTCGCCGTCCAGGCTGCGCCGGGAGTACTCCGCGACGCCCTCCATGGAGAACGTGGTGTCGCTGGCGACGTCGGCCGGCATGGCCTGGGTGCCGGTGTCCACCACTGCGTCGGGGGAGACGATGACCCCGCCCGCGGAGTCGGTCACCTGGGACACGATGTGCGTGCCGTGCCGCACCCCGCCGTTGGCGATCGTGGCGAAGCCGACGGCCTGGTCGATCGGCCGCATCTCGTACTGGCCGATGCCGATCGAGGCGCCCGTGGCGCCCGACTCGGGGTCGGCCAGCGTCGGCTTGCCGCTGAGCAGGCCGCCGTCGTCGCTCCAGGTGTCGGGCATGCCGGTCGCGGCCAGCGCCGTGGCGCGCACGTTGTCCGCGCCCACCTCGTAGGCCAGGCCGTAGAACGTGGTGTTCAGCGACCGGGTCATCGCCTGGACCAGGGTGCAGTTGCCGCAGGACGCGCCGCCAGAGTTCCGCACCGGCAGACCCGGGCGGTCGGGGAAGGTCTGCGGGGAGCTGCCGTCCCAGCGGGTGCTGACCCCGATGCCCTGCTCCAGCGCGGTGGCCATGACGTAGGGCTTCATGGAGGAGCCGGGCTGGCGGCGGGCCTGCACGTAGTCGGTCTGGGTCGCGGTGACCGGGCTGTAGTAGGTCAGCACCGCCCCGGTGCGCGGGTCGACCGACACCAGGGCCTCCCGGAGGTCCTCCGGCTCGCCCTGCATCACGTCGGCCACCGCGGCGGCCGCGGCGTCCTGGTAGCCCTTGTTCACCGTGCTGGTGATCCGCAGGCCGCCGGCGAAGACGTCCTGGTCGTCCAGGCCGTAGCGGGACTGCAGCTCGGAGACCACCTGCCGGGCGATGAAGCCCTCGGGGCCGTCGGGGTAGTTCAGGTTGGCCGTGGACGCCGGCAGCACCTCGGGGTAGATGGAGGCCTCGCGGTCGGCCGAGCTCAGCCAGCCCTGCTCGACCATGCCGTCGAGCACCAGGCCCCACCGGTCCTGCGCGCCCTCGGGGTTGGTGGCCGGGTCGTAGGCGCTGGGGCTGCGGACCAGGACGGCGAGGACGGCGCCCTGCTGGGCGGTCAGCGCGCTGGCGTCGACGCCGAAGTAGGTCTGCGCGGCGGCCTGGATGCCGTAGGCACCGCGGCCGAAGTAGATGGTGTTGAGGTAGCCCTGGAGGATCTCGTCCTTGGAGTAGCTGTTGTCCAGCTTCACCGCCAGGAACAGCTCCTGGAACTTCCGGCTGAACGTCTGGTCGGCGGTGAGCAGCGTGTTCTTCACGTACTGCTGGGTGATGGTCGACCCGCCCTGGGTGGAACCGCCGGTGAGGTTGTTCCAGGCCGCCCGGGCGATGCCGGTGACCGAGATGCCCGGGTCGGAGTAGAAGTTCCGGTTCTCCGCGGCCAGCACGGCCTCGCGGGCGGGCTCGGAGACCTGGTCGAGGGTGACGTTGATCCGGTTCTCGGTGCCCAGGCGGGCCATCTCGGTGGTGCCGTCGGAGTAGTAGATGATCGACAGCTGGTCCTGCTGGACGTCGTCCAGGTCGGGCACCGTGGTGTTGGCGTAGACCACGCCGACGAAGACGCCGAGCAGCAGCAGGCCGCCCAGCACCAGCGAGGCGAGGACCTTGTAGACCCGCCGCCGCTTCTGCTTCGCCGTCCGCTTGCCCTTGCCGCGCTTGCGGCCCGCGGGCCTGGCCGACACGGTGGCGGCCCCGCCGGAGCGGGCGGCCGTCGTCCGGCCCCGGTCGCTGCCGCGCCGCGCGGACCGCGGGTCGGGTCGACGCGGGTCCGGTCGGTCGCCTCCGCCGCCGGAACGGCCGGCCCGGGCCGGCGGGGGCCGGCGCACCGAGCCGGCGGGCAGCCCGACGGGCGAGGTCTCGTCGTGGGGAGGCACGGCGGTGGCCCCTCTCTCCGGATCGGTGGTGTGTGCGGTGCCGACGGGCGCGGGTCAGCGGACCAGCATGCCCTGGTCGGGGTGTCCCGGTCCAGGATGACCGCTGGACCTGTGGACCGGCGGGAACGGTCCGTCCCCGCTCGTGTCGCGGTCCGCCCCCGGCTCAGTACGGGACGGTGCGGCGGCGCTGCCGGCGAGGTGCCTGCCCCGGTCCGGGTTCTGCACCGAGGACGTAGGAGACGGCCAGGTGGTTCCACCGGCAGCTGCGGCAGACCTCGACGGCGTAGACGGCGAACTCGTCCTGCATGGAGTCCATCCGGGCGAGCTCGCGTTCCCGCTTCGCCTGCCCGGCGACGGTCCCCAGCGCCTCACCGTAGACGTAGTTGACCCTGGTCAGCAGCGTGTTCTGGCACACCGGGCACCGGTCGGCGGTCTCCTCGCCGTGGTGCCGGGCAGCCTGCACCAGCTGCGCGGTGGCGTCGCAGACCTCGGCGAGGGCGACCCGGCCGGCACGCACGTCGGCCAGCAGCGCCCGCTTGCGCAGGGTGTGGTCGACCACCGATCGGCGTGGCACCGGTCCACCGTACGACTCCCCGCGGGCGTGGGGGACCTGACAAACGGATCCATATGCAACCTGACAAACTCTGGCATATGTTCGTCCCGTCCGGCCCGTCAGCGCGGCCGGCCCGGTCGGACCGCACCAGCGGCCCGGACCACACCAGCAACCGCCGCGCCCCGTCGCCGGCACACCAGGAGGACCCATGGGATCGGTCAAGGTCGCCGTCGTCGGCGTCGGCAACTGCGCCGCCTCGCTCGTGCAGGGCGTCGAGTACTACAAGGACGCCGACGAGACGCACAGCGTCCCCGGCCTGATGCACGTCCGCTTCGGCGACTACCACGTCTCCGACGTGCAGTTCGTCGCCGCGTTCGACGTGGACGCCAAGAAGGTCGGCCAGGACCTGTCGGCCGCCATCGGCGCCAGCGAGAACAACACCATCAAGATCTGCGACGTCCCGCCGACCGGCGTGACCGTGCAGCGCGGCACCACCCTGGACGGGCTGGGCAAGTACTACCGCGAGACGATCGAGGAGTCCGACGAGCAGCCGGTCGACGTCGTCGCCGCGCTGCGGGAGTCCGGCGCCGACGTGCTGGTCTGCTACCTGCCGGTGGGCTCCCAGCAGGCCGCCGAGTTCTACGCCCAGGCCGCCCTGGACGCCGGCGTCGCCTTCGTCAACGCGCTGCCGGTGTTCATCGCCGGCACCAAGGAGTGGGCGGACAAGTTCACCGCCGCGGGCGTGCCGATCGTCGGCGACGACATCAAGAGCCAGGTCGGCGCGACCATCACCCACCGGGTGCTGGCCAAGCTCTTCGAGGACCGCGGCGTGCAGCTGGACCGCACCATGCAGCTCAACGTCGGCGGCAACATGGACTTCAAGAACATGCTCGAGCGCGAGCGCCTGGAGTCCAAGAAGATCTCCAAGACCCAGGCGGTGACCAGCCAGGTCGACCGCGACATGGGCAAGGACAACGTGCACATCGGGCCCTCGGACCACGTGCCGTGGCTGTCGGACCGCAAGTGGGCCTACGTCCGGCTCGAGGGCCGTGCGTTCGGCGACGTCCCGCTGAACCTGGAGTACAAGCTCGAGGTCTGGGACTCCCCGAACTCGGCCGGCATCATCATCGACGCCGTCCGCGCGGCCAAGATCGCCAAGGACCGCGGGATCGGGGGCCCGATCCTGTCGGCGTCCTCGTACTTCATGAAGAGCCCGCCGGAGCAGTACAGCGACTCCGAGGCCCGCGACGCCGTCGAGGCGTTCATCCGCGGGGACGTCGAGCGCTGACCCCGCAGCGGTGACCGGCGGGCCGGCCTGCCTCCCTACCCTGGGGGCATGCCGGCCCGCTCCCGTTGGATCGCCCTGTTGGTCGCCCTGGCCGTGTCCGTGCTGGCCGGGTGCAGCAGCGGGGGGTCCGCCGCCGACCGCAACCCCGGCGACGAGATCACCGAGGACGAGGCCCGGACGCTGGCCGGCCTGCTGCACCGCAACTTCACCGCCGGCGGCGCGGACTTCACCATCACCGCGCCCTACGCCGAGAACACCGTGCTGACCCTCACCGGCGAGATGGACTTCCGGCAGGGGATCGGCCGGGCGCAGGCGGTCACCACCTACGGCAACGGCCAGCCCGACGACACCCGCACGCTGTTCTTCACCACCGCCGACCTCTGGTACGGCGACGTCCCCGGGCTGCCCGAGGCGATGGCCGCGGCCGGGCGGCCGGGCACCACCTACCTCGAGCGGCCGATCTCCACCACCCAGGCCAACGGGACGGCGTCGCTGGTGGACGTCCTGGTCCAGCTGCTGCCCAACCTGTCGCAGCGGGCCGACGACGACCCCCGCTCGTTCCTGGAGCGCGACTACACCTGGCAGGGTCAGCGGTCGGTGGACGGCCAGCTCGCCGCGGCCTACCAGACCGGCACCGGCGCCACGATCGTCGTGTCGGCCGAGACGCAGATGCTGCTGCAGTACACGACCCGGCTGCCCGACCAGACCTTCGAGGTCACGATCACCCTCAGCGACCCGGGCGCGCGGACCATCACGGTGCCGGACCAGGCCGAGACCGCGCTCGCGTCGGACTACCCGCAGGTGGCCGCCGAGCTGGGCTTCTGAGCCCGGGCACGCAGAACGGGAGGGACGGTCTCTTCCCCAGACCGTCCCTCCCGCAGCGCCCAGTCTGCCAGACCGCGGGGCGCCCGGCGAGGCGCCTGGGACGTCAGTTCTGCGTGGGGTCGGCCGTCGCGGTGGCCAGCACCGCGCGGGCCCCGGTCTGCCGGCCCAGCACCCGGTGCCACAGCGCCGCGCCGGCCTCGGCCGACAGCACGTCCTCGGCCTGCGCGGCCACGCAGGCCCACGCGCCCTCGGCCATCTCGCCGCCCAGCTGGCCCGGGGACCAGCCCGCGTAGCCCGCGAACACCCGCACCCCGCGCACCGCCGGGGCCAGGTCGTCGGGGTCGCCGTCCAGGTCGACCAGGTGCACGTCGGCGTCGACCGGCTGCAGGCCCGCCCCTCCCTCGGCGCACACGGCCAGGCCCAGCGCGGTCTCGCTCTCGCACGGCCCGCCGACGTGGAACACCCCGGGCGCCACGGCCAGGTCCGCCCAACCCGGCAGCACGTCGGCGATGCGCACCTCGCTGGGCCGGTTGAGCACGACCCCCACCGTGCCGGTGGCGGAGTGGTCGACGACGTAGACGACGGTGCCGGCGAAGTTCGGGTCGCCGAGCACCGGCATGGCCACCAGCAGGCACCCCGGCCGGACGTCGGCGATGCGGCCGAGGGTCAACGGCGGGGCGACCGCACCGGGTGCCCGGCCCGCCGCCGGGGCGGTGGGCCGGCGGTCCGGGTCTGGCGACGGGGGCACCGCGTTCATCGCGCCCAGTGTGCCCCAGGACCGACGCCTCCGGGGGCATCCACCGCCCGCCGGGCCGACCGTAGGGTGCGCGGGTGTGGGGGGACGGACGGCGACGGCACGACGGTTGCTGGGGCGGGCGGACTTCCGCCGGCTGCTGCTGACCCGCCTGACCGCGCAGTTCGGGGACGGGGTCTTCCAGGCCGCGCTCGCCGGCACCGTGCTGTTCAACCCGCAGCGGGCCGCCGACCCGGTCGACGTCGCCGCCGGCTTCGCCGTGCTGCTGCTGCCCTACTCGGTGGTCGGCCCCTTCGCCGGCGTCTGGCTGGACCGCTGGAGCCGCCGGCAGGTGCTGCTGGTGGCCAACGTGCTGCGCGCGGCGCTGGTCGCCGTCGTCGCGGCGCTGACCGTGGCCGGGGTGGACGGACCGGCCTACTACCTGGCCGGGCTGGCGGTGTTCTCGGTCAACCGGTTCGTGCTCTCGGCGCTGTCGGCCGGGCTGCCGCACACCTGCGCGCGGACCGAGCTCGTCCCGGCCAACGCCCTGAGCACCACCGCCGGGGCGGTGGCCGGGGTGCTCGGCGGCGGCGTGGCGATCGGGGTGCGCGCGCTGGTCGGCGGGGACGACGCCGGCTACGCCGCGCTGTCGTTGTTCGCCGCGCTGCCCTACCTGGTGTCCGCGGCCGTCGTCGCCGGGTTCGTCCGCGCGCACCTGGGCCCCGACCACTCCTCGCGGTCGGCCACGGTGTCCGCGCGGGACGTGCTGCACGGCATGCTCGCCGGCGCCCGGCACGTGCTCGCCTCCCGGGCCGCGACCTGGGTGCTGTCGGTGATGGCCGTGCAGCGGGTCTGCTTCGGCCTGCTCACCCTGCTCACCCTGCTGCTGTACCGCGGCGCCCTGGAACCCGTCGGGCCCTTCCCGGTGGGGCTGGCCGGCCTGGCCCAGGTGCTCGGCGCCGGGGCGCTGGGCACGCTGCTGGCCGCCGCGGCCACCCCGCCCGCCGTCCGCCGCTGGGGCAAGGTCCGCTGGACGACGGCGGCGCTGGTGCTCGGCGGGGTGGGTCAGCTGGCCCTGGGCCTGCCGTTCCTGGCCCCCTCGGTGGTGGCCGCCGGCTTCGTGCTCGGATTCGTCGGGCAGGCGGTGAAGATCTGCGTGGACAGCACGCTGCAGGAGGTCGTGGACGACGACTTCCGCGGCCGGGTGTTCTCGGTCTACGACACCCTGTTCAACGTCACCTTCGTGGCCGCCGTGGTGGTGGGGGCGCTCGCGCTGCCGGAGTCCGGGCGCAGCGTGCCGGCGCTGGTCGTCGTCGCCGTCCTCTACCTCGCCGCGGCCCTGGCCAACGGCCTGCGCGGCGCGCGGGCGGTCAGCGCGCCCGCCACCAGCTGAGCAGCTCCTCCTCGGCGACCTCGGGGTCCAGCGGGCCCCGCTCCAGGCGCAGCTCCTTGAGGAACCGCCAGGCCTCGCCCACCTCGCGGCCCGGCGGGATGCCCAGCAGCTCCATGATCCGGTTGCCGTCGAGGTCGGGCCGGACGCGGGCGAGGTCCTCGGCGGCCGACAGCTCGGCGATCCGGCGCTCCAGCGAGTCGTAGGTCGCCGACAGCTGCGCCGCGCGCCGCTTGTTGCGGGTGGTGGAGTCCGAGCGCACCAGCTTGTGCAGCCGGGCGAGCAGGTCCCCGGCGTCGGTGACGTAGCGCCGCACGGCGGAGTCGGTCCACTCCCCGGACCCGTAGCCGTGGAAGCGCAGGTGCAGGAAGGTCAGCCGCGAGACCTGCTCGACGACCTCCTTCGGGAACTTCAGCGCGGTCAGCCGCTTGCGGACCAGCTTGGCGCCGACCACCTCGTGGTGGTGGAAGGAGACCCGGCCGCGAGGCTCGTGCCGGCGGGTGGCCGGCTTCCCGATGTCGTGCAGCAGGGCGGCCAGCCGCAGCACCAGGTCCGGCGACGGCGAGTCCGGGTCGGCGAGGTCCAGCGCGATGGCCTGGTCGAGCACGGTCAGGGAGTGGGCGTAGACGTCCTTGTGCTGGTGGTGCTCGTCGATCTCCATCCGCAGCGCGGAGAGCTCGGGCAGCACGACGTCGGCCAGCCCGGTGGCCACCAGCAGCTCCAGCGCGGCGCGCGGGGCGTCGTTGCACAGCGTCCGGGACAGCTCCTGCTGCACCCGCTCGGCGGTGATCCGGCCGAGCTCCGGGGACAGCTGCGTCATCGCCGCGACCACCCCGGGGTCGGGGGTGAGGCCGAGCTGGGCGACGAACCGGACGGCGCGCAGCATCCGCAGCGGGTCGTCGGCGAAGGAGTCCTCCGGCGTCCCGGGGGTGCGCAGCCGGCCGGCCAGCAGGTCGCCGAGCCCGCCGAAGGGGTCGGTGACGGTGCGGTCGGGGCCCAGCGAGACCGCCATCGCGTTGACCGTGAAGTCACGGCGGGCCAGGTCGTCGACCAGCGACGTCCCCCAGGCGACCTCGGGGTTGCGGGACTCCCGGTCGTACCGGTCGGCGCGGAAGGTGGTGATCTCCAGCCGCTCGCCGCGCACCTCGGCACCCACGGTGCCGAAGGCGATCCCGGTGTTCCACGTGGAACCGGCCAGGCCCTGCAGGACGGCCAGGGTCTGCTCCGGGGTGGCCGAGGTGGTCAGGTCCAGGTCGCCGATCCGCCGGTCCCCGGACCCGGCGGCGAGCAGGGCGTCCCGGACCGACCCGCCGACCAGGTGCACCTCGTGGCCGGCCGCGGTGAACCGCTCGCCGACCAGCCCCAGGACGGGGGTGAGGTCGACCAGCGCGCGCACGGTCTCCTGCACCGCCTCGGGGACGAGCTGGGGCTCGGGACGCGGGGGCTGCTCGGACACGACCAGCCAGGCTACTGAGCCCGGTCGCGCTACCCTGCAGGCATGGCTCCGACGGGCGGACGACGGCGCCCGGGCCGACGTCTGCGCCGGGTCGACGAGACCTCCGCCGGCGGTCTGGTGGTCCTCGACGACGACGGCACCGGTCCCCGCGCCGCCCTCATCGGCCGCACCGACCGGCGCGGCCGGCTGCTGTGGTCCCTGCCCAAGGGGCACATCGAGGCCGGGGAGACCCCCGAGGACACCGCCGTCCGCGAGGTGGCCGAGGAGACCGGCATCCTCGGCGAGGTCGTCGCGCCGCTGGGCATCATCGACTTCTGGTTCGTCGCCGACGGCCGCCGGGTGCACAAGACCGTGCACCACTTCCTGCTCCGTGCCGTGGGCGGCGAGCTGTCCGACGAGGACGTCGAGGTCACCGAGGTGGCCTGGGTGCCGTTGAGCGAGCTGTCCGGACGGCTGGCCTACGCCGACGAGCGGGCGCTGGTCGAGCGCGCCCCCGGCCTGCTGGCCGACAGCGCGTGACCCGGCGGGCTGCCGGCGGCGCCGGACGCCCCGCGACCCGGCT
>Ga0325400_1001787_pt1 | contig 18121 bp, 10 predicted proteins | sample PopdelMetagenome_2_FD_205662 | JGI IMG/M metagenome (GOLD analysis project Ga0325400, IMG submission 205662) | Populus deltoides microbial communities from Bellville, Georgia, United States - Xylem-PdKOR-R1 | ecosystem: Host-associated > Plants > Phyllosphere > Stem > Wood/Secondary xylem... | reverse complement strand
TGCTGCAGATTGACTTGCTAACTTTAGACTTTCTAGGCATCCATTTTTTAGGGAGGATTCGACTATTAATGACCCTCTAGAGAACTTGTATTGATTTTTATACTATGACTTGATTGGAACGGTATTTCCTTATTTAATTTAATTTTGAGCTTTAGCCTCCATTTATAACCTAAAAAAAAAAAACAACCGCCAAAATGAACCCTAACAAGTAGGCGATAAAGCGCACCAATTGGAAGATAGATAGAGAATAGAAGAGAGAGAGAGACACTTTTTTTTTTTGTAAAAATTGCAAATTCACATGATCGACGACACCCTTCTATTTCGCTTCCGTTTCATCTCCTCCTCTAGTTCTCCTTTTCTTTTCTTTCCAGCTTCTACTGTTAATCATTATATAATAATAATAACCATTTAAACAAATACAGGCACCAGACAGGCTAGGGTTTCAGTTATCCTTTCTTTTTCTTGTTCCTTTTTTTTTAATAAAATCGTTTTCCTCTTCTTTCAAATTAATATCCTTCTCCATGTCTAAAAGGTAATTAATTCTCTAACCTTTTCAAATTTTTTTGCTTGTTATTTTTTCTTGGATTTTGCTCATGTTCTTGTTTGTTTGATTAGTGATCATCAATTCGTGATTAATGCAGGCTTTTCAGCTTTTAGTTGATGGCGTGTTTCTTTTAATAGAATTGTAGGGAAATGATTAAAATATTAGTGGTTAAATTTATGGAATTAATGGATTAGGAAGTGCTAGACTTTGTTTTTCAAGATTGAGCTTTTGATATGGTTGATTCTCACGTATTTAGTTGAATGATGATAAGGGGATGCAATAAGGTGGAAGATGGGATTTTGCTTTTTGTTTCTTTTTTTTTTTCGTTTTGGTTTTGGGGGTACGAATGAGTTCTATTGATCATGATTTGTGGGGTTTTTTTTTATTTATAATTATTATTGTTTCAGGGTACTTTGCAAGTTTTTTTCTCATGGGGCATGCTTGAAAGGGGAGCATTGTGAATTTTCACATGATTGGAAAGATCCTCCAAATAATGTAAATACTATGCTTTAGCAATGGTTTTATTTTTTTATTTTTTTTTGTCTTTTCTGTGTTTGATTGTTTATATGCAGTGAAATGATTGTCATATTTAATTGTTTGCTAATGCAGATTTGCACCTTTTATCAAAAAGGTATCTGCTCGTATGGTAGTCGATGCCGATATGAACATGTTAAACCTTCTAGGCCTGAATCTACTGCATCATCTTCGTTGACAGTTCCTCGTCAACCTCTGGGCTCAAATTCCGTGTCCCTGGCCCTTCCTGCAAGAAATGTATCGAATGGGGTGACAACAGTACCGGGTGTTCCTCTAGAGCTTTCAAGTAGACCCTTTATTGCTCCCACTGCACCAGAATGGGATTTGGAGTCTGCACAACATGACTTCTTAGAAGATGGAGAGGTTTTAGAGCCTAGGAATGTTAAACCAGCTGACCGATCTATCTGTTCATTTGCTGCTGCTGGTAGTTGTCCTCGTGGAGATAAATGCCCCCATATTCACGGTGACTTGTGTGCCTATTGTGGAAAGCATTGCTTACACCCTTTCAGACCTGAAGAAAGAGACGAACATTTGAAAGCATGCGAGAAGAAGCAAAAGAACCTTGATTTGTTAAAATATAGTCAAGAAATAGAATGCAGTGTATGCCTGGATCGTGTACTTTCAAAGCCCACGGCAGCTGAACGAAAGTTTGGCCTGCTATCAGAATGTGATCATCCATTCTGCATATCATGTATTAGGAACTGGCGTAGTAGTTCCCCAACCTCTGGAATGGATGTCAATACTTCATTGAGGGCTTGCCCAATATGTCGCAAGCTTTCATACTTTGTCATTCCAAGCGTTATTTGGTATTCCTCTAAAGAGGAAAAACAGGAAATTGTTGATACCTACAAGGCAAAACTCAGGTGATTTTCTTGTCATAGGTGTACTGCTTCTTTACCTTCTACCCAATTCCTGGATCATCGTTATATTTTTGGATAACTCTGTAAGAATTTGTGAAATTTATGTTCTGATATTGGAAATGTTTTAAGACATAACTGTCATTTTTCTTGATATGGCAAAAAAGGAAAACAGAAACATCTTGCATATTCTCAGAGAAGATTGGTTGGCTATTTTGTGATATGATGTAGGCTATTAGTTTCATGTATATAAATTGTACTGGTGACAAAAAACCAGGTAGATAACCAAAAAAACTCGAGATTTTTTTTAATTTGTTGAATAATAATTTGATTACTTTGAGTTTTATAGGTCAATAGATTGTAAACACTTCGACTTTGGGAATGGGAATTGCCCATTTGGAACCAGCTGTTTTTACAAGGTAAAGTGCCCTCTTGGTCTGTTCATTGGAATGTTATGTTGAGATTCTCATTGTAGTGTGGACATTTTTCTTCTGTCAACTCTTCTTTTGCTCATTAAATGCTAGACAACCAAAAACTATCTATCATCTGAAGATGCGTTTGCCCCATTTTTTCTCCTTTTCCCTGCTGGTGAATGCTTCTCTTATTGGCTTCTAACATGTGCTGCTAGGCAGTAACCTCAGATATGTTCAAGACTCCTTTTTTTTGTCTTAAATGTTGCTTTTCACACGTGCACCCACATATTTTTTGGTGCTATATATGTGCCTCTGTGGCAGCCTTACACAGTCCTGCTGGGGTTAGGAAAGTGTGGAAGTGGCTTTTTACAGAAAGTAGAGTTAGATTTCAAGCCCTAGTTTTCTTTTCTATATCTTTTGCATGCATAAAGGGGTGTCCTCCCCTCCCTTGTGATCCCATTCCTCTCTTGTAGTGAGCATGATTAGCTTTCAGCCCTTTGGACTGAAAGTGAAGACTTTACCAAATAAACTGACTGGTAGCAGTAATAGTGCCACAAGTGGAGAGGAGCATATGATGCTCTAGGAGGAAGGGAAGGATTCAATTACTCAGATGATATACTATTGCCATTATCTTACACATCTAAAAGACTTCGCCTTTCTTATTTAGCTACACTGCATATGAACAATGAAGCGCCTCTAGTTTTTTTTTTTTAGTTTCAAACTTTTTTTTCTCTAGCAATTAGACCCTTCTACAGCCTAAGAAGATGAAATTAGGCTTGAAATTATGATTAAAAATTTAAAATAGCAAATTAAAAGATAAAAGACTAAAATGTGAAACACGAAGAAAATATATGGCTAATTCCAAATTCGTGACAATTTTTATTTTGGTATACAAGTTCATTTTGTTTACTTTTTAGTCTACGGGTTAGAGAGAGTAGAGAGAAACTAGTATGAAAATGGAGAGGAGAGAGAAAGTTGTCGGTTTTCATTCGACAAAAGGAGTTTGATGGTGGTGGTTTTAGGCCTTCTTGTTGTTTGTAAAAGTAGATCGATTTGAGAGAGATTTTTTTAAGGTTTGATTTTGTGTTTTTGAATTGTTTGAAGGGTGTTTTGAGTTGGGAGATCATAAGGCTAAAATTAAAAAAAAGCCAATGTGCACGGCCTAGGCTTTTTAATTCAAGCCAGGCTCGTGCCCATGGCCTGGCCTATTTGGTTTTTCTTTTAATTTAATTTTTGGTTTTTTTTCTAAATTATTTTATTTAAAATATCATAATTAAATATATTGAATTTTTAAATTCATTAAGAATATATTTGAGTTATTATTTCAAATTTGGTTTAGAATTTAGAAATTGAATTCAAAATATCTGCATTTTTCAAATATATTAGATTTGAGTGGAGTAATTTATTCTATGAATTGTATCTGAATAATAACCTTTTAATCATAATAAAAAAAATTATTTTAATGATTTTCATGTTCATATTTCTATTTGATTAAAGTCATGGGTTCTAGGGGATAGCTTTGGTTAGCTCGAGTTGATCGAAGATGTTGTCGGCTCAATAATTGAAAAAAAAAAATTACTTTAGATACATTAAAATTTTAGTTCATAATCTAAATCTTACAAATATAAAATACATTAGTAACTCTTGTACATTTTTCTTTATGCTTAAAAAAAAAAAAAATCTGAACTGCAGCGTAGCATGATCCTATGAACAAATATTGTCTATGTGTTTCTGTGCATGTTATGTTCAATTTATGTTTATGTCTATGTCCATACAATCTACAAAGGAGGGAGACAGTAACGAATATGCTTATTCTAATGGTGCATGTGAATATCTCAATCAATTGACTTATGCTGGAATTTACAGAATCCATTATGTGTTGTCTGTATGTATTTAATCAATGTGCAACATTTTGCTATATGCTGGTCATCTTTGGTGACTAGCAGCATGTACTGTTATATAGGTGTTTATAGTTTTATAGGAATTTTTGTCGTTGCTGGCACATCATGGTAGCAACAGTTGACAAGGTATGAAGGAACACTGCACAATCTGGCTAATCTTGAGAAAGCATGAGCGCACAGTACAAATTTGATGCCTAGTGAATCTTCATTCAAGAATGACCAATTGAATTGAAAATGTTTACAAATCAAGGAACAATGAAATTCACTTGGTATCCACAAAAGCAGTGAAATGCTGTTTATAGAAGCACCACTGCATTTTTGGGATGAAAAATGCAACAGGATGCCTTGTCAACTTAGCAAACAGAAGTAGCAACCCATCTTGATACATATCCACTACCTGCTATTATCTCATCTGCCTCTGATCTCTATCATCATCTTTCCATTGCACATGCAACCACCCTGTTCTTGATGTTTTGCAACAACCTTCATGTTGTTCTTCTACCCATCATTTATGCACCTTTAATGATGTTTCTGATGATCATTCCTTCACTACATTTGTTTTGCATATAGGCCTCCACCTTGTATCTATGAGAATTAACATATCACAGACCCTCTCCATGGATGCCCTGTCCATGCACAAATCTTTTGTGCTGAGGATCAAGTGATGAAAATGGCTTTTTTAGCAGTGTAGCTGGATCTTAGATCAGGCTACTCTTTTCAGTGATCAGGACAATTATCTATTTTGAGCATGAGCTTACATATGTATACTTGAAACCAATTTAGCATGCTGGAAACATTTCTTCTGCTTTATCTTTTGGGTTAGTCTTTTTGGCTTTCTAGCAGCTCTTTTTTACAATCACATTGGGAAAGATGGAACTCGCAATTTCTTAATTGTTTTTCTTTCGTATTTATGAAAATGTATTTGTCCTGATTAAAGTGTTGTTTTTTCTGCTTTTGTTTTGGTTCTCTTTTGTGGTATGTTTTTGGCAGTTTTGCTTGGAAGTTAACCAGCTAAGAAATGCTTTTGTAAATAGACAAGATTTCAAGCACCTGCTTTTGTTGCATATTAGTAATAAGAAAAAAAGAGTCTTTTCTTGTGCTGTTAAGGCATGTGGATTTCATAATGATTCTGTTTTCAGAAAGTTATTCTGTCGCTCTTAAAATTTCTCTGACTAGCTGTTATACTCGAGTAAGCAATTTCTGATTGATGAAGTCAAGCTATTCTTGTTTACGTTTTCTTCCAGAGTAGAAGTAGCAAACCTTTGATGGTTTATTAAGTGGGACTACTGGTAAAACGTTACTTTGGATTTGATAGAATTTGAATGAACAGCCTTGAGCCAAAAAAACAAAAAAACAAAGAAAGAAAGGAAGGTAGGAACATGAAATTGTATTGTTGCATGGATGGGCCACTAATGATGGCTCAGTATGTGACCATAAGAAGCAACATTGATATGGTATCATGAATGGATAACTTCTCAATCTTGTGTTGCTTTTCTGCACATTTTATGCTAACAACTTCAGTGTCTCATAAAGTTCTCGATCATCGCTATTCTCAATTTGCAGCATGCATATCGAGATGGCCGCTTGGAGGAAGTTGTTTTACGTCATCTTGGAGCTGATGATGGACAGACTGTGATAGCTAAAAATATCTGGTTCGCTTTGATCCTACTCTCTTAATGTTTCACATAAGTAGCTGATGACACTCTTGTCTTTCATTTATTTAACTGTTGTGTTTGATCCCTTCCATTAATAATTTGTTTTATTCTCAGGCTGTCTGATTTCCTCGGTAGCTTACAAATAAGGTGAGCTGGTGGTGTTTGAATGCTTTTAAAGGTAAGTTTAAAGTTGTGAGCAGTGATTTGGTTTTTCAGATCCCTGATTTCTGAACTGTACATGCCTGAGCATTCTGTCATGTGCACATGCTAGTGTTATGTGGACAGACATGCATGCTTGTGCAACATCTGTCTCTTAATGGTCGAAGTAACTGTGCCTTTAACCATCTCAAAATATGCAGGATATCTATCAATGTCAAGACATGCACTCAACTTTATTGTGGAAGGTCTTCAATCTCCAGTGCCGAATCATGTTGTTTGTGAGGTAAATTGCCTTGTGAGTATTATATTCCACACCCATCAGTTTATCCTGTATGATGGACTTTCTGAGGTTTTGCTTTTAAAAATGTTCTCCTGTGTTTTTTAAGTTTAGGTTTGACTTTAACATTCAAATTTGTAGTGAAAATGCATGGAATTCTCCCAATCTTCCTGGCTCTAACTACATAATCTGTGTTGTGATAGTTTTGTTTACTAACCATCAGCAGCTATACCATTCATCATTTCTTTCCTTGGATTTCCTTGTGAAACCTGAGCTGATGGGATTTCATGAAATACTTCAACTCTGTTCAAGGGTTCATTCTTCAGAAATATCATTTAAACAACATGTGAACATGACGGAAATTTTGGGTCTCTTTATTCCTGTGATGTTTCGTTTTATACTTTCAATAGTTGCTCCCACCTTTGGAGTTTTGTTCTGGTAGATTCTCTTCTATGGATTTAAATGACGCTCTGGGGTTGCAGGCGGCGTGCATAAAATTCAGTTTGGAGGGAAATTATTTGTCGTCTTAAGATAAACTTAAAAGTTGGCAAAGAATTACACTTAGATTTTCCTTGTGGTTGAATAATAAGTGGGTGCTTTGAGTCGCTTTCGAATCTAAACATTTATGGGTGGGTATTATTTAGGCCATATTGCGATATCCCACTTGTATCTACTTTCTCACAACTTAAAAAGAGTTTTTATGCTTCCTAAAACCCTCATGAAATTTCGTGTCAAATGTAGGATGGCTTTCTGGAGGAGACTAATTGTGGGAAGCTGAAAGATGTGCCGTTGTGTCATTATAAGCTGCATCTTAAGTTATTTTGAAATAATAAAACGAAGAACATGTCAAGGCATTGAAAGGTTTTGAACAGCTTTGATAAATTATGTACTTGTGAAGGAAAATGATTTGAATAATGGATGTTTGCGATTATAGTTTGCTTCCCTCACACCAGAAAGGACGGCGAAAACTACTGGGTTTCGCCCTAATGGTTTGTAATAATTTGAAGTTTTGAGGACAATGTCAGGATGTTGTGGTGCATATCATACTGGTGTTGCCTCTGTATAAAAGTTTTGAACTTTGAGGTATACATGAGATTTGATACGATGTAATTCATTTGTACCTAAGCCATGTACATCTTATGACGATTACAAAGTGGAATTTATTTTACCGCTTCCATCACAAAGCTTGAAATTGTTGGTGGCATTTGGTTGGTTCTCGAACTCCACATCTCATGTGCTATTTTCTTATTCAAGGTCCTCTTTGTTGTGTTTGCTTCAGAAACGATTTTTTCACACAAATTGCTTAATCTATGTATGGAATCTAATGTGAAAGTAGGTCCAAGTTCGTAATGAAAGAATTCTAGATGCTAGATTTCCATGTGAGGCGGATGTTTTTTTCTTCTGTTTTAAGCCAGATTTCTTGTGTCTGGCATGGTAGTTTATTTGGTGTAAAAGCTCATGTTGTTTTTTGGGTTAAATTCTAGGTTGAAAGCCCAATTAAATTAAGCGAGACAAAGTTGATTTAATTATGTTGTAATACAAAATATATTCAATTATGTTATAATACAAACTATAATAAAGACCTACAGGAAGGTCATTAAGAAGACTAGATGATCTATCAAATAAACTTCTGGATAAATCATAATTGACTAGCTAATCCGCTACTGAATTTGCTTTTCTATAGACATGAAACGCCTGCACCTCCCAGTCTTTTGACAACTTCTCTAGCCTGCATGATTAAATTATAATTCTTGTCAATGTTAATCTTATCTTTAATGATTAAATCAATAACCAAGGTAGCATCTAATTCCAAAATAATTTGTTGGAATACTTTGGACCAAGCTTAATTTCAAACCATTAGTAACTGCTTCTTTCCTCCTCCCTCTTCTGCTCCCTCGTAGGGGTTCGGACCCCCACAAAGGGGGAGTTCTGCACATACTGACGCATATAAATCCCAATATTAATAGCAAAACCAACAATCCACATTCCCATATCATCCCTTATGACTCCACCAGCACTACCAGCCACTCTTGGGTTCCCTTGCTACAACCATCCGCATTAATCTCCACCCAACCTATTGGAGGGTATCTCCACCCTATAAAATCCATATGCTTGATATTATTTGTTTCCAGATTCACCAAACATATATTGTTTGATATCATCAACTAGCCTCCTGATTACATGAATAGTGTTATGGGAAGAAATAGCAACAGAACCAAAAATTTATTGGTTTCTCTCCTTCCATATCTGCTATAATGCAACCCCGAATTCAATCGCCCAATCCTTCCTACTAGAATTCTTATGATTACTTCTTAAATTGTTTACTAGCCAGGTGTACCAGTTGTGGGAGTAGAAAACCTCCCTTTCTCCAACCCTAACAATTCTATCCCAAACCCCACGTGCTCTTAGGCAATCTCGAAGAGCATGGATGATTGTTTCCACATCTGTCAAGCAATGACCATAAAAAGGGTTAGCTGTAATTCTCCTTCTCCATCTAACCTCATTTGTCATAATAGCACCATGAGCGATTGTCTAAAGGAAGACTTTCATTCCTTCCAATCCCAGATGATGTTTCACAAAGGGTCATATTCTTGTTGAAAATCTCTACTCTCTTCCTAGACTGATAAGCCGATTTAACTGAGAATTGGCTACTTGCAGAATGCCTTCAGTAAGCTTTATCCCCCCCCATATATGATGTAGGAGGATTGTAACCTACCAAGATCATAACCACCTGGAATGGAAGTAAATGAGCAAATGTTTCCCACATCCTGGCCTCCATCATCTACCATATCAGCTATCGAGCAATTCAACAAATCCTCAGGAATATCCTGAATAATGTGCAGATTCAAAGGCCATACCCTTTCAACCAAAAGTCACTCAAAAACAGCACCATTCTTCCACAACCCAAAGTCCAATTTAAACCTTGTGTGGCACAAGGCCACACTTTACAAATACCCTTCCACAAAGCTGAATCTCTTTTCTTATCTTGAAAACCTGGATTAAGCTCTTGCTCCTTAACGTACTTAGACCTTAAGACCCACACCCATAAACTATTACCATTCTAGAATACTCCTTAGGCCACTTTCATAATGAAAACCCTATTCATGCTATCCATTTTCTTTTAAAACCCATACCCTCTACTACCTTAGACTGGTATATAGTCTTCCAATTCACCAAATGCACCCTATCTCTCCTATCCTTTTGACCCTAGATGAATCTCCTACACAACTTCTCAATGTCATAACAAATGCTCTTTGGGAGCAATGCCGATCGCATAGGACAAAGAGGAACTTTGGAGAGCACCGCCTTACATAAGGTAATCTTCCCTACAAGAGATAAGTTATTTGATTTCCACCTAGCAAGTTTACTTTGCAAGTTTTCAATAATATAATTGTAGGTTTGCTTCGTGTCTCGTTGATGAAGCAGGGGTACACCAAGATACTTCCCCAAATCTTTCGTAGTCTTAAGACCACTGATTCTGTTAATGTTATTGGTTAAAGCATGAGAAACATTCTTCGAAAAGAAGATTTTGGTCTTAGCCATATTAACTCTCTAACCTGAAACTTCACAAAAGGATTCCAGACAACCTAAAATCCTATCCATTTGATCAGTACTCGCTTTAGCAAATAAAAGCACATCATCTGCAAAACATAGATGAGAAGCACAAGGACCATTTCTTTTGACTCTGAAAGGTCACCAAGTTCCCTGCTCAACCTCCCTGTTAGTAAGTTGCGACAATCTTTTAAGACATAAAACAAATATGTAAGGGGATAATGGGTCCCCTAGTCTTATGCCTCGAGATGGATTAAAAGCCGCAGTAGGTTTACCATTCCATAACACATTAATAAATGTAGATTAAATGCATTTCATGATCAAATTAACCATATCAACTGACAATCTTACCTCAGTAAGAGTATCTCTAATGAAATCCCACTGTAATATATCATAAGCGTTTTCCAGATCCACCTTGATAGCTATCATTCTCTTTCTCCTTTTCATTTATCTCATAGATTGCACTACCTTTTAGGCCACTATAACAAAACTACTATGGGCCTTACTAATCAGATTCGGCAAGATCAATTTGAGTTTCTTCACAATAATCTTAGACACCATTCTGAAGCTAACATTGCATAGACCAATTGGTCTAAACTTGTAGAGATATTCTGGAGCATTCATTTTCGGAATAAGAATCAAATGAGTTTGATTCACCTCTGCCCCTTTAGACTGCCCATGAAAAATGTTTTTGATAATCTCACACACTGACTGGCCTACTACTGTCCACTAAGATTGGTAAAAAAAGGCTGGAAACCATTTGGCCTAGGTGTAGTATAAGGCTTCATGTCAAAGATTACAGCCCTAACCTCCTCATCAGATACCGGCTCTGCTAACTGACTTAAGTGAGCTTGATCAATCTCTGGAAAACTGTCATGAAGCTTAACTCCCTAAACCAAGGAATCTTCTCTTTTAAACAAATTCTGATAAAACAACCTGGCCATATCCCTCAAAAAGTCCTCATCCTCCACCCAAACATTACTGTCATTTTTCAGCATTCTGATCTTATTCCTCTGCCTTCTGATGACTGTCTTTGTGTGGAAGTAGGAAGAATTTTTGTCCCCATAAATAATCCATTTGCATCTCGACTTCTGAAACCAATGAATTTCCTCCTTCCTGGTAATCTGATAGTACTCTGCTAACAACTTATTCTCCAATCTACCCAAAAATCTATTCCTAGACTTTGGTAAAGATTTCTGGATCCCATTAAGCCTAGTCAGTACCCTCCGCTTCCGTTGGAAAATATTGCCAAAAACAAATCTGTTCCAATCTTTCAATTGGAGAGTCAGAGAATCCAAATTATCAGTTAAATACCTCCTACACTCCCAGTTATTCCAGATAAAAGCTGCAAAATTTTCATGACTTACCCACGCTGCCTTAAAACAAAACAATCTGACATTATGCTGTCTGTTACTCTGGTCTAACAATTCCACCAAAATAGGGTGGTGATCAGATCGAACTCTAGGTAATACTCTGATTCTAGCTTCCTGAAATTTTATCCTCCATTGATGATTCCCAAAACCTCTATCTAACCTCTCATAAACCCTGCTATAACCCAGTGTTTCAGCTCCTCTCAAAGTGAATTTATGTCCATTAACTCCCTAAATTTACCAATCTACGATCTTGCACCCATCTTCCAAATCTAATACATCACCTCATATCTACTGCTACCCCCCAACCTTCTCCAAGACCAATAAAGTATCATTAAAATCTCCGACTACCATCCAAGACAGGACAATATATCTCGCCAAGCTTGCCACTTCCCCAGTAAATGCTCTTGTTTCCTCGGAAGAAAGGGTCAATAGGCTTCCACTGCACTTCGGGATAGTCCATTTTCATCACTAAATTCCTCTCCATTTTTCTCAAGGTTTGAAGCGGTTGGACTGTTCCGTTAGGACATATAGCTTTTGTTGTGAACCATGGTTTTGTGTTTCCTTCGTTCCTTCTATTTTTGTTCCAACATTTAGAGGGATGTTGTTCCCTTCTTCTTATTCTTTATATCTATATATGAGAAAAAAAAAATGCTAAAATTAAACGATGATGGACAGTAAAATCCCCAAAGCACAGGCATACCATAATTCTTTTTATTGTGTTCAACTGTGACGGTGAATTCATAAAAATCAACCTTTGATCCATAGTTTGGTAAGATGAAGTCTGTAATTACTATTACATGCTAAAAAAAATAATGAACTCCAGCTTCTAGCATCAAATACTGCAAGCACTAATGTTTTCCCTATCGAATAATTTTTGTCATAATTTAGAATGTCTTCGAATGGTCTGACAATTACCAAAAACTGAATCTTCTCTAGAGGCAAAAATATGGAACAGTCCATGATTTCTTAAAACTGCTTCCAACTCAGGAGATGAGCAAGTTGAGTTCTTCTCAGGGCTGCGTTCACGAAGATTTGTGCCATCTCCTAGTTTATGTGAATTATTATGATGTATGTACAGTATTCTGACGGTTAAAGGTATAGCAAATACAAATATGGAAGAAAAAAGAGCACCTGATCACAAGAACGTAATAAAATAATGGCAAAAAATAAAGTAATTCACTAAAAATAATATATTATGAACCATATTTTATTTACTCTATATATCAACATAGAATAAAATCATGTACATTATCAAACCATCTTTCTCTTTATGCATTAACAAATAATGAAATCAAGAATAAAAGGCCAAATAATGATACACAAGTCCCTCAAACAATTTATCGAAAAGAATGTCAAGCGAACAGCATCATAACTAAAGTAACTTAATGCTTCAAGAGAGCAAGCAGAGACAACAACAGGGTTGAGCAAAACACCGCCCCAGACATCCCCAAAGAACAGGCTGCTCCCTTGTCCATTGTTGGCGCAGGTGCTGGTGCCATCTCAAAATCTTGAGCAGTAACAGTAGCAGAATACATTGCCACAACAAAGAAGATGGCCACAGCCTTGAATGTGCTCGCTAATTGAGCCATGAAGACAGAAAGCAAAATATATGGCGAAAGAAAAGATTGGTGTTTCGAGTATATTATAGAGCTTGTGTGCTTGTTAGTGCTGTTTGTGTGCTCTTAGAGGGCTTAGGGCAGAGGGGTATTTATAAAGGTTTTGTGGAGGCTTGTGGGACCCCAAAACAAAACCTGGAACAGCTGTGCCATGTTCACAGGTGAGAACCTTTTGATTCCAGCATGTAAAGGCAACTTTTTGCTTGCTATCCACATGATCTGGGTTTGTTAAGCTGCTTCCACACTCAGGACCTCAACGTGTAGTGAAAGTTCTAAGGGGTCTTTGAATACAATGCAATGAATGCATGCTCTTTCTTTTTGGTTTCCGTCGAAAAGTATTTTCTGTCACATGTGATATGATCAAATTAAAATCAAACACCAATTACAAGATAATTCTTAGTTCAGATTGCGACAACGCATTAGACAGTGCAATTCCTGACTTTTCACGATTTCGAACCCTTCAAATTAGGTGAGCTGTGTCTAAAAACGATAAAATCTCGATTGCTTCAGCAAATTTTACAGCTATATTCGTTAAAACACATGGATGGAAGGTTCAACAACCACATGCGCCACCTACAGAAGAATATTGAGTATAACTAAAAATCTAAAACGCGTGTGCAAAATTCATTGCTAACCCTTTTACTGTGGATTTCTTGCTCAATTTCTTTTTAATTTGGTCCTCAAATTTTTTCTTATGCGATTGCATCCTTTTGGGTCAAATCCAAGGGCAATTGAATCAAATTTGTTGACAAAGGATAAAATTGACAGACAGGGGACCAAAGTTAAAAAGGCGCCACAAATAAATGATAGTTTCAAAGTTCATTAAAAAGTTTAATTTAGTTCTCATATTTTAAAAACTATATAATTTTATTTTAAAATTTTGCTTTATTTTTAATTCCATCCTTTTTTTTGTTTAATTACATCATTTTTAGATCAAATTCAAGGGCAATTAAATCAAATCTATTGACTAAAGACAAAATTGAAAGACATGGGACCACAGTGATGGTTTCAAAGTTCACAAAAAAAAATTAATTTAGTCTTTACACTTTAAAAATTATATATATTTCGTCCTTCAATATTTTTTTAAGTTGATTTTGGTATGATTTGAGAGAGGAGAGAGAGAGAGAAAGAGAGAGAGGTTGTCAAATTCCGGTGGTAGAGAGAAAAATATTGTTGGTGCCGGTTTAAGTCACCAAAATAGTTGATATTTATTTTAAATAGTTCCATTTGATGAGCGGAGCTCGGTATAAGTGCTTTTTTTTACCTAGGAAGTGCCTAAAAAAACAAATTTCAGTCGGGAAGATTTTTTTTTATTTCGGATTGATTTCAGGTTTCAAAATGGTTTTTTGAGGTTATGGATATATAGGTTTATCAAGGTTCATATGATATTTTTTTTATGTGTTTGGAGTAAAAAATGGATTGCAAAATGAGTTTATGAGTAAAAAACAATCAACCCTGATTTTCAGCCAATTTGCAATAAAAAATAATAATATAGCCCTAACGAAATATGTTAAGCCAAGTAGCTCTTGACTTTTTTTTTTAAATTGATGCTTTTTTATTTGTATTTTTGAAATTATTATTTTTATTTATATTTAAATTAATACTCATTCTCTCTTTTATTTTGTTTATATATATATATATAGCTCCTTTTAAATGACATTTATTTTTAAGTTATTTTATATGTATTTAGTGTTTTAAGAGATTATTTTAATTCATTTATAATTATTTTAATGTTTTATATAAAAAAACATATTTATTTTTAGATAATATTTGTTTTTTTTACTCAATCAATTTCATGTGTACTTGTTTTTATTATTTTTTGATTGAATGAAAATTTGATTTGATAAACATATCATTCAAAACAACCGGGTGAAAGGTCTCTATTACAATATCAATTATTTTTAATCTATATATGTCTATCAATTTTTTATTTTTTCTTTATTTGTTATTAATAATTTTTTATTTATTTTTTAACATACATTATTTTTTATTTATTTAATTATAAATATGCATAATTTTTTTTATTTACGCTTATAATTTTTTTTATGTGCAAATATATATTACAAAATGTTTTATATATAAAAAAAATCTAACCCGTTAAAGTAGGTGGTCATTGTCTAAACTCATCACGAAGGCTATAAATAGGAGGAGCACACACCGGGGAAAAGTACTCTTATTTTTGTCTATCTCCATTTGTTTCCACCAAATTCTCCAATAATAGCTTGATAAATGTCTCGCTGATTGTGTGAATACTTGTAATAAGTCTTTCGTGCCCACCATTTATACATGTGTTTTATTATTCAAAATTAATATATATATATATATATGAAAAAGTCCTCCAAATGAAACGAAAATCGACAGCTAATCGGTTAAGAGAAAGAAAAATAATTCCGACTTTTAGTTGTCAAATTCAATTTCCTCTCCACAAGTTCCAAGATGAATTTGCAAGTTTATGTCAAATTTAATTTCCTTTCCACAAATTCAATATTATGTCCGAAGAAACTATCATATTCTTTGTCATAATTCAAAATTATTATGATGAATAAGGTTAATCTTACATAAAATTTTCGCTAGATGGTCTATATAATTTAAAAGAAACAAAAGTAAAATATCAATTAAAAAAAATAAATAAAACAGTTTAAGATCTATTATTTATAATATATCAATTTTTTTCTTCTTGTTTTTACACCATTAGGAGAAGGAGAACCACCATTACTTAGATTTTGATAGGATGTTCTCTCTTCAAAGTTCCATGCAAACATATTTGTAGGTTAAATTATACAACTCTTTTTTTTTTTTTAAATAAAACTAAAATGAGTCTCTAAGCTTTAATTTTTTTATTTGATTATTGTAATAAAAAAATAAATATTTTCATGTTTTATTTAGATTTTCATGTTTCTGTCAATTTTAACTAGGGATAATTATAAAAATTCTCATATAGTTTGATCTAAATTTTAATTTATCTCTATATTTTTATAAATTACATTACATCTTGAATCAAATAAATTTTTTAAATAAAATACATTGTTAAAGATGTAAACTGTTATTAAACATATAAATTATTGAATAAAAAATGTAAATTATAAAAATAATTTTTATAATTATCCATTTTAACTCTGTTTATATATATATATATATAAAAGACGTGAAAATTAAAAAAAATGAGACGTTTCTAAAACGTCCTCTTTTTTTCTCCAAGGACAAAAAAAAATTCTGAATTTTCTGCTCTCTCCGTAAATCTCTCTCTTCAAGGGAAAAAAAAAAAAAAAAAGGTTTCCCTCCAGTGCGCACCATTCCTGCATCAAGCCAATGAACACAACATAGCTTTAACTTTTATAAAGCACCATATGAACGCGCCTCCTGCTTCAATGACGTCTTAAACTTCCAATGTATGATATGGTGATGTGCAGCAGCACCCACCCTCTTCCTTAGACCAACCCCATCTCTCCCTTCTCCCTCTCCTTTGCTTAGAAATCCAAAATTCATACGACCTGGAGACCTTTGCTCTGCAGTTCGCTCACCTTTGCTATTCATGGTTTCTGTACGGTGTATGTTTTGGCTGGAGCCACCAGCACGTTTATGATAGTTAAATTAAAAAATTTAAAAACTCATTTAGTTTGATGTAAAATTAAAGATAATTTTGAGTGATTAAGTGCATATTTGCATATCAGCCACCCATATCCCCTGGGAAGAGATAGCAGGGGAGGGCCCAGAAAACTTGTTGAATTTCTATTTTTTTCTTATGACATCGAATAACTGTTTGTTATAGAATATGGATATTTGTGATTACAATAGTTTTTTTCGTAGATTAATCGTTCTTTTACATAACAGCAGGGGAGGGCTCAGGAATATTTGGTACTTTGTTTTTTTTCTTTCCCAACAATACACTTCAATCGATTTATTTTACTATGCAAAGCAGAAATTGCCAAGCTTTCGAGCATCGAATGTCTCTTTCAAAATTCTCATCCTCTAAACCAGGAACAGAGCTTAATGGTCCATGGTCTATAGCTATGAACAAGTGAGTGAACACTGATCTGACTGTCACATACCTTTTATTTTGCAATTGACCATTGTATATCCACCCGAAAGAGAACTTATCATATGATAGCAAAGAAGAAGAAGAAGAAGAAGAAAAGCAGGCAAAGCCCGTTTAAGTTGCTAAAATGAAATAATCTATATATAAAATATAGAATAAATAATCAAATACATAAGTAGTTGTAAATCAGTGTATTACATATCCCTCATCTCAGTAAAAATAAATCTACCAGTCTACAAGAGAACCCATATGTAATAAATAAACCTTTATTCAACTGTATAGACAAACCAATAAATAATAGAACTCCTGAATCCCTCGAAAAATCACTCTCAAAAGAGTACATGTATAAACCCCATCCCAGTAATCTATATATAAGAACCCTCAGATCACAAAAATCTAATGCCTCAAAAGAGCGAGCATGGACAAGAAGAGAGAAGAGCAGATAAGAGCCCCGGAAGTCCCAAAAGAATAAGAAGCAGCGCCGTTGCCCATTGCTGGTGCTGGCGCTGGTGCCATCTCTCCAAAATCTTGAGCAGAAACACCAACGCTAGCAAACATCGCCATTACAAGAACAGCAGCGAAAAACTTCATTGTGGCAAATTCCATTGAGCAGGGAATTGGATCTCGAGACACAAAAACAAAATCTTTCAAGAAATGTACTGAGGGTGTAAACCAAATCTTGAGTACTCAATTGTTGATCTTGATGGAGATGAGAAGAGAAGTGGGTTTTTATAGAGTAGGGTACGTGTGGGTTTTCAGAAAGAAAACGCGTGGGGCCATAGAGAACGTGGACAACTGGAGAGACACGTTGAGGGAGAGAAAACGGGAACCAGTTTGAGTCCAGCAAGAAAACGGCTGGTGGTTAATAATTTGATTTAGCGGGCACTTGTCCAAATTTTCTTACCCTGTCTTTGAAACCGTTAACCTAACACCAAGACAGTCCCCATACGGAACATTTAACGTAGTTAAAACGGAATGTCGGTGTGGGATTGGATTGCTGGGCTTTGACTTGGCAAAATGGGCCACGCATGCATGCATCCCTTCTCTCTGCGTTAGTTTTTATATGTGATGATGCTAAGCTAATGGCAAATGAGGAGGACAACGTGATTTTCAGATCATAAGGTTTCGGAAATTGCTTTCCGGTTGTGGATTGTTACTGCAAAAGAGACTAGTGAACTACTAAGATTGAGCTTGTTGAATTTGA
>Ga0325400_1001785_pt1 | contig 18125 bp, 13 predicted proteins | sample PopdelMetagenome_2_FD_205662 | JGI IMG/M metagenome (GOLD analysis project Ga0325400, IMG submission 205662) | Populus deltoides microbial communities from Bellville, Georgia, United States - Xylem-PdKOR-R1 | ecosystem: Host-associated > Plants > Phyllosphere > Stem > Wood/Secondary xylem... | reverse complement strand
CCGGGTGGCGACAAAATCGGGCGTCGCCGGTTGGATACCCACTTCCTGGGCTTTGAGAAATTAGGCGCCAAATTCAACTACAACGCCAGCGACGATGGTATGTACTACGTTGACGCCAGTCAGCTGCGGGGCGCTTACATGCTGCTCGACGAAGCATCGGTGACCGGAACGGCCAACATCGTGATGGCGGCCGTGATGGCGGAAGGTACGACCACTATTTACAACGCGGCCTGTGAGCCTTACCTGCAGCAGCTGTGTTCGATGCTCAACCGCATGGGCGCCAAAATCAGCGGTATTGCCTCTAACCTCTTGACCATTGAGGGCGTTTCGAAACTGGGCGGAACGGAGCACACCATGCTGCCCGACATGATCGAAATCGGCTCATTTATTGGTCTGGCCGCCATGACCAAATCGGAAATCACGATTAAAGACTGCCAGATTCCGCAGCTGGGCATTATTCCGGATGTGTTCAAGCGACTGGGCATCCAGATGGAGTTTCGCGGGGACGACATTTACGTTCCGGCTCAGGAGCACTACCAGATCGAGAGCTTCCTGGACGGCGGTATGATGACCGTGGCCGACGCGCCCTGGCCGGGCTTCACCCCTGACCTGCTTAGCATTGTACTCGTAACGGCCATTCAGGCGCAGGGCACTCTGCTGGTTCACCAGAAAATGTTCGAAAGCCGGTTGTTCTTTGTCGACAAGCTGATCGAGATGGGCGCGCAAATGATCCTCTGCGATCCGCACCGCGCTACCGTTATTGGCCTGAACCGGCAGCAGCAGCTCAAAGGCATCCGGATGTCGTCGCCCGATATTCGCGCCGGGGTTTCCCTGCTGATTGCGGCCCTATCGGCCAAAGGCGACAGCATCATCGACAACATTGAGCAGATTGACCGGGGTTATCAGAATATTGACGGCCGGTTGAATGCCATTGGGGCAATCATTGAACGGTTATAAAGAAGGTACTAACGCCATAAAAAAACGGCTTGGGAGAATCCTGAGCCGTTTTTTTATGGCGTCTGGCAGTCGAACGGGGCCGATGAAGGTTTTTGTTTATACCCTATAGGCGCCATTGTCTCATCTACCCTAAGGTTTGTCGTGAATGGCCCTTTCTTCTGCGGATAATCTGCCAAAACTTGCTTATTATCGTGCCTTTCTAAACAGGCATCATGAACGCACAAGACAAATCGGGTCGGAGAGAGTTTATTGCTTCACTCATGGGTACTTCGCTATTGCTGGCAACGCCGGGCATGGGCGAAACACCAGCCGTCTGGCCGACGGAGCAGCAGGCCATGACCGTGGGTCAGGTGATGGACCTTATTCTGAAGACCATTCCCAATGCGCCTTTCCCCAAAACCGTTGATACGTTGAAAACAGGCAACCGGGACCAGAAGGTAACCGGCATTGTCTCGACCATGTTCACCACCACGGAGGTTGTTGAGAAAGCCATTGCCGCCGGCGCCAACTTCATCATTGCCCACGAACCGACTTTTTACAATCACCTGGACGAAACCGACTGGCTGCAGAAAGATGATGTGTTTCGGCACAAGCATGATTTGCTGACGAAGCATGGCATTGCCGTCTGGCGTTTCCACGATTACTGGCATTCCCACCGCCCGGATGGCATCCGAACAGGCATGCTGGCCGCCCTGGGCTGGGAAAAGTACGCCGATCCGGCTGACCCCCGCCTGCTGACGGTGCCGGCCACCACCCTGCAGCAACTGATTGACCACACTAAAGCCAAACTGGATATCAAGCTGGTCCGGGTTGTGGGCGATCCGGCGCAAAGCTGTCAGCGCGTTTTGCTGATGCCCGGTTCGTCGGGTGGCCGCAGTCAGATTCAGGCCATCGAGCAGACCCGGCCAGACGTTATTCTGTGTGGTGAAGTGAGTGAATGGGAAACGCCGGAGTACGTCCGGGATGCCCGTCAGCAGGGCCACAAGTTATCGCTGGTTGTGCTGGGCCATGTAATGAGCGAAGCCGCCGGTATGCAGTGGCTGGTACCGTGGCTGCAACCCAAAGTGCCGGGCATTAAGGTAACCTACATCCCTTCTCAGAATCCGTTTACTTATGTGTAGCGAGTGTTTCAGCGGTTAGGGGTAGCACGACTCGGAGTCGTGCCACCGCTTCCGTTTAGATAGTAATGATTTTGCGTTCACCCTGTTTCAAAACGACGGGCTTTATTTTCTTCGTCCCTTTTCCTTTCAGGGTGAAGGCTGACAGTGGCAGCTGACCGTGCAACACCGCCAGCGTAACCTGTCCGTTGCTGACCTGACACGTACCCCAGGCGCTGCCGTTGGACCAGAAATAGGCACCCGGTTTGCCCGTAAAACGCATGTGCTGATCTACACCCGAATACAGAAAATCGCTCCAGGCCAGTACCGCGGCCCAGCTCGTCATAGACCGACCATAGTGGTGACCACATTCCGGCTCATCGAACGGATTGCGCTTTCGGCCATCGAACCGATTGCGGATATTCTGGATGCATTTAAGGGCGTTCTCCGTCTGACCGGCGTACAACATCCCAACCGCAGCCGTGTATTCAAATCCCGTCATGGCTTCCGAAAAATAAGGAAAAGGCACTTTCAGGCGCCCCTTCGGCCAGCTTGCCATCAGCAGCCCTGCTTCGTCGCCCATGACGTAAGACCGCATATTGTTGAAGTGGTCGGAAAAGTTATCGAGGTAATTGTATTTCATGATGCTCTTCAGCGTCGTACCAAGGTGACTGGTATCGGCCAGGGCACCCAGTCCACATACGTCGGCCATCATCTGCCCGATTAACTGGTCAACCAAGCAGCCCTTTCCCAACTGATAGTCAGGCACCGGCGTTTCGGGATTCGTTTCCCAATCGAGATACGCGAACGTTTTGGGATCCGTGATTTTGTGTTCGTAGTATTCGCCGTTGAACAGGTTCTGGTCCATCCAGGCGCGACCCCGGCGGTACAGGTCATCACACTTACGGGCAAAAAGGGGGTCTTTCATCGCCGTCGCCATGGCACTGGCGGCTCGCAGGGCGCCCATGTACCAGAAGCCCATCTGCGGGTTAGGGCCAAAGTAATTCACATCCATTGTGTTGTGCTGCGAACCTTCCATGACGCCGTCCTGATTGGCATCCCAGCCGCCCGGTAACCAGGCGTAACTCATCACCCGCTTGATCGGCTGCCAGTTCTTTTCCAGAAACTTCCGGTCTCCCGACAATTGCCAGTCGCGGTAGAATTTCATGATTGTTCCCATCTGTCCGTCAGCTGCGGCCTGATTCCATTGCCGGGCCTTGCTCAGGGGCAGCATTGTCCGGAAGCTCATCCTGCCCGTTTCGTCGGTGGCGTAGTTAAACTCAACATCGCGCATGGAACGCGCCAGATCGCCGAACAGAAAAGCCGTGGCCTGCTCGTAATTCCAGACGTGGGTGCAGGACCCAAAGCAGGAACCCGCTTCGTCGAAAACGCCCTCCCAGCCCATCAGGTGCCCGCTCGGTAGCCGAAAAACCGTTTGCGAACGCAGGGCTGCCAGGTTGAACAAGGCCGCTTCCTTGATCACGGCGGGCATATCGCTGCTCAGAAAAGCCCGGACAAACTGCAGGGTTGTGCTTTCCAGAACCGGCAACTGCGGAACCGTTTTCAGGGCTACCTGCCAGGCATCGGCGTACTGCGTCGAATAGTAATTACCCACCGTCTCGTCGCCCGATTGCAGCGCGAACGACGACCAGGAACGGCGGTTGGGGAAATTCCAGGTAAGAAAAAAGGTGAAGGCTGCGGTCTGGCCGGGGGCTATTTCCTGCTGCACCGCCAACGAAGCCAGCGGGTCATCATCGACCAGGCTGGCCTTTTCGGTCAGCGTCCCGTCGGCGCTGAAATCATCCCAGAAATCCAGCAGGGCGTTCTCCCAGTCGTTGGAGCGCGACGAAATCCGATGACTCACCCCCGTCACGCTATTGGTCGTCAGCGCCATTGTTCCCCAGGCGGGGTCGACCTTATCGACGCTGTCGGAGTCCATATATATGCCGCGAACAGGCCCCTCCTCCCGGTAACTATTCCTGTTTTTGCGCGCTCCGGTTGGGACATAATCGCCTTTCCAGTCTTTATGGTACTGGCTACCGTTGCGGCCAATAAAATTCCGCATCGAACCACAGACCGAAACCCGCACCGCTTCCTGGCCGGAATTGGTTACTTCATAAGTGAGAATGGCGATGGGGATTCCGCTGGCGTCGGCATTGCCGGGAATAAGCGGATTAAACCCCTTAAGCCGTACGGTTACCGGCATGTGCGGGTCTGTCAGATTGACCTGACCCAAGGGGTAAGTCGCGTCAAAGGTGGCTTTGGCAAAGCGCGGCAGGCCATGATGATTGACCGGTCGACCTTCGTAATGCTGGTATTCGGCCGCGTCCAGCGGGCCCAGCAGTCCTTTGGTAATGGCTTTTCCGCTACGGGACTTAACGTAGATGGCAAAAAAAGGGGCGTTGTTGCCGGGCGTGACGGTGCTAAACCCTTTGGCGGGCTTGTTCATAATCTCCCAGTCCCGCAGCTCACCGCGTCCACCCAGCGAAACCGTTCCGGTTCCGATGCCCCCCAGAGGCAGGGCAATGTGGTATAAATGATCGCTGTCGTAGTGCTTGAGCGTCGGCCACTCCTGCGGGCTCCACTGAGCCAGCAAAGGTCTGGTTAAGAGGCAAAACAAAAAAAGGAAACGGCTTTTCATGTTCGGAAGGGTCAAAGGATAATCATCGCTTTTCCCTGAAACACAGCCTTCTCCTTTTTCTACTAATTCAGCGGTTGTTCCTTCTATTCGTCAATGGCGACGCAATACTTCAGCAGTTCTTTCTTGACGGCGGTCCAACGACGGCGCGCCACAATAATTTCCTCGCCCGTCGTTAAGCGCAGCAGAGGCCCCCGGTGGGTAAGCTGAATTTTCTGGATAAACTGCCGATTGACGAGGCAGTTCTGATGCACCCGTATGAAGTTATTGCCGGGTAGCTGGCTCGCGTAATGCTTGATGGTGTAAGACATCATCTGCTTACTGGTATCGTTCCAGTGTAACCAGCTGTAACCTCTTGCCCCTTTGATCATAATCAGATCATTAGCTGACCGAAATTGCCAGCCCACCTTGAGCGCGCTGGTCCGGTAGGAAGGGACTTCAGCCTGCGGTGCGTTTCTTTGTCCGGTTGGGGGGGAAGGAATAGTCATTGGTATGGGTGGTATTATCTACCCTTTAGGCTTGAAACTAGGTTAGGCTACTGGCTTTTGACGGAAACAAAGTTCCCGATTAACCAACACACGAGCGCTCAATCCTGAGACTAAAACACTCAATTATGGGACAGCCTCCGGATGCTTTAAAAACAAAAGACCCGCTGGTTCAGCGCCCCCTTTTCAGGCTGCGAACCAACGGGTCCCTGCTGTGGCGATCGGGGGCTTTTAGCCCCACCGTTTCGGCCGGAATGCAATTTAAACAGGGTTCTTTGCGGGGCCTTTCCCCGGGGACGCACGATTATTTTTGATTAAATAATAAATCATTTTCTAAAAAATAGACGTTAACTACTTGTAGTACGATAATTGTTGCCGACTCATCCAGTAGCGTTATCCACGTATTTATTCACATCATTCAACAACTATAATGAATCTTGCCTCCGAAGTTTACCAGCAGCTCAGCGCCCGTCGCAACGCGTTGATGCTTACCTATAAACACAACGATAGCCTCAAAAACAACGACCCCGCTGCCTACCAGCAGTACCAGGGCGAGTTGCGTAATCTGAACCGGCAGCTACGGCTCATTCGGCAGCAGATTGAGCGTAATCCTATGTTCTAAACGGCGTTTTGTTGCAGTCCTTTTTTTGCTTCATTTAGTACCCCGCAGCCTGCCCATCCTTGCGGGAATCAGATGCACCGTAGTATACCTTATTGACCGGATCATAGCGAATCGCCTGATACCCACCGTATAAACCGTAGGAATACCCAACTTTATGCCCTTTCCGCATTAATTCACGGATTGTTTCGTATGAGTAACCTGATTCCAGCGTGATCATGCCCACATCCGTCATTACGTCGCCCGTCGGTTCGGACGACCCCTGATGGTCGATACGGGGTGCATCACCGGCCTCCTGGGGATTCATGCCAAAGTCAATCATATTCATAATAATCTGCGCGTGGCCAATGGGCTGGAAGCTGCCGCCCATCACTCCCAGGCTCATATAGGGCTGACCGTTATGAGTAATGAAGGCCGGAATAATGGTGTGGAATGGCCGTTTGTGGGGCGCGTAGGTATTGTTCTGGCCTTCCCGCAGGTCGAATAACGCTCCCCGGTTCTGGAGCACAAAACCCAGCCCGTCCGGCACCATCCCCGAGCCGAATTGCAGAAAGATACTTTGAATCAGCGAAACCATGTTGCCCTCGGCATCCGCCACGGTCAGGTAAACCGTGTCGCCCGCCTTTAGCGGCAGCGTACCCGCTTCCGGCTTGACTGCTGCGCGATTGGGATCGATCAGCTTACGGCGTTCGGTCGCGTACTCCTTGGAAATGAGCTGACTGACCGGAATCCGCGCAAAAGCCGGATCGGCGTAGTAGCGGGCCCGGTCCTCGAAAACCAGCTTTTTGGCTTCCGTAAACAAGTGCAGGTGTTCGGGACTCCCCCACGGAATTTTCGAGAAATCGTAGCCCTCCAGAATGTTCAGCATTTGCAGGGCAGCAATCCCCTGCCCGTTAGGCGGCAGTTCCCAGACATCGAAACCCCGGTAGTTCGTCGATACGGGATCGATCCACTCCGAGGTATGTTCCGCCAGATCGCGGTAGCTCAGGTAACCACCCGCCTTTTTCATAAACTGGTCGATGGTCCGGGCAATGGGGCCTTTATAAAACGCATCGCGCCCGCCCTGAGCGATCTGACTCAGCGTGTTGGCCAGCCCCGGATTTTTGAAGATCTGGCCCGGTTTCGGCGCCTTGCCGTTCAGGCTGTACGTTTCTTTCACGTTCGGTAACGCCCCAAACTTAGGCAGCATTCCCTCCCAGGAGTCAGCGGTTTCGTCATGCACCGGAAAGCCTTCGCGGGCGTATTGGATGGCCGGCGCCAGCACCTGTTTTATGGGCAGTTTGCCAAACCGCTGGTGCAGCTGAAACCAACCGTCCACGCAGCCCGGCACCGATACCGACAACGGCCCATTCATGGGAATCCGGTTCAGGCCCTTTTCTTTCAACATGCTCAGGGTTAATCCATAAGCGGAGCGGCCGGAAGCGTTCAGACCGTAGAGCTTTTTGGTTTTTGCATCCCACACAATCGCAAACAGGTCCCCGCCAATGCCATTCATGTTGGGTTCGGTCACGCCCTCGACGGCGTTGGCCGTAATAGCGGCATCAATGGCGTTACCACCCGCCCGCAGCACTTCCAGAGCGGCCTGAGTGGCCAGGGGATGCGCCGTGCAAACCATACCGTGCTGCGCCATCACGACGGAGCGGGTTGCAAACGATCGGCCCACCAGCCGGTCCTGGGCCCGCAGGGAATAGGGCCTGACGGCCGCAACGGTCAAGGCCAGCCAGCAGGCATAAAAGGCTTTTTTCATCATACTGCCTAAAGAAATGAGTCCAGACTAAACTACTGATTGGGATTATTCCTGAGGGGGCTTCTTCGTTTGTCTGAAATAAGAATGGCGCAAACTTGTGTCTGCGCCATTGCTGTTTTGAAGCTATTTTAATTAATTATTGGGTCAGATCAATCACCGATACCGTGTGCGGTGCGTCGAATTTGCTGTTGACAAACGTCGGTTCCGGAACGTCGAAATTAGCAATGACTAACTGACTGCCCCGCAGCAGCGGCTCGGCGGGCTGGTCAAGCAATCCGTTGGATCCGTCGGTATCGCCGTTTTGCGCCAGAACCCGCACGCTTCCGTCGGCAGCCACCATCCGAATAGCATTGGTCTTTGAATCACAAGCGTACACCCGGTCGTTGGTCCGGTCGATGACGAGGCCATCCACGCAGGGCAACCGCGCAAAAAGCGTTTTGGAAGCCAGGCTGCCATCCGGGTTAAGGGTCATTTTATACATCTTACCGTCCCCGAATAAGCCCGTATACAGGTTACCCTGGCTGTCGTAATCAATCCCGTCCGCGCCGTTATCAATGCCGCTTTCGTTCACCTCGGTTGTGAAAGTTGTCAGAATGTGGGGATCGCTAAAGCCGGGTTGCAGCTGAACCGTACCGGCGCTCAGTTCGTCGATGGTGAACTTAAAAATGGCACTGTCGTTGGGTCGGTCAGGCGTATCCCACTGGCTGTCGGATACATACACGGTGTTGCCCTTCCAGACAACCGCGTTGGACAGGCGGAAACCCACCACAACGGGTTCAATCGTGGTTGGCTGGCCGTTGACCATCCGAATCCGCATTAGCCGGGATTTATAATTGGGGTTGTTTTCGAACTGATTGTCGGCGTAATAGAGATTACCATCCGGTCCAAAAGCCAGGTCAAAGGGAGAGGCTTTGCCCGTTTCCGGGTGCGGGGGTGGCGTCGCAAAAACGCTGTAGTTGCCCCCATCCATCAGGCGCAGAATAACCGCGGGGTAGTTCGGATTTCCGGCGTTATTGACCGACAGTAGCATGTCGCTGCTGTTGGGAAGCAGCGTCAAGCCATCGGGGGTGTTGTACGCTTCGGGAAAGTTGTAAGCCAGTTGGGGCTGACGGTTCAGGTTGTCAAAGGATACGTCCCGGTGATCATCGCAACTAACCAGCAAGCCGGTCGACAACAGTGAAAAAAGGAATAATTTTTTCATACGTGAGTTAAGTAAAGCCTGCTTTAAACTAAGAAGCCCGAAGAATGATGTACTTACACCAATTCTCCGGGCTTCTAACTGCCGGTGTTAGCCGAATGTTGTAAAATTCTATTTTAGCCTTTACGCAACCGGCGCGGTCCCCGTCGCACCGCCCATTAGAACGCGAGTCAGCTTTTGTCCATCGGCCACGCCCAGACCGGTGCAGGCATCCCAGTTGGCTCCGGCCCGGTAGCCTTTACCGCCGGACGCGGTGCTGTTATCGCCCTGCACAACATCCCGGAATGCGTCCGTGTGCGCATAAATCTGCGGATGAATAAAGCCGACACTCCGGGCCGCCTTCTGGTTAATGAGGGCAATCAGACCCGCCATCAGCGGAGCTACGGCGCTGGTACCGCCAATGACGAAATTCTGTCCATCCACGCGAACGCGATAACCCGTGGCCGGGTCGGCAACGGCGGCCACGTCGGGCACGCCCCGCCCAACGTGCTGGTTATCATTAACGGACTTGGGCACGTGGGCCGTTTGCTGGTAATCCGGGAGGGGAAAAACATCACTGATGCCTCCGCCCGTTGCGCTGTCGTTGCTTTCGTGCCAGACCACCTCGTTTTGAATAGCGCCGTTGCTGGCCGTTAGTTTCGTACCGCCACAGGCCAGCACGTAAGGACTGGACGACGGGAAATCGACATGCGCCCGCCCGTCCTTCTCGCCATCCGCCGAACCCGTATCCCCCGCAGCCGCGCAGACCGTTACGCCCAGCATAGCCGCCGACTGAAACGCTTCATTGAACGAAGTCATCGCCTGTTCGGTCCACCCCGACTCCGGCGCCCCCCAGCTAATGGAAATCACCGACGGCTTGTTTTTCGCGTCGTGAATGGCCGTCGTGATAGCGTCCAGAAAGCCCTGATCCGTATTGGGGGCGAAGTAAACCACGATGGTGGCGCCCGGCGCAATGGCGCCGGCTACTTCAATGTCGAGCATTACCTCACCATCCGCGCCATCAGCCGTGCTGGGGCTATTGTGGCCGCCATCCACGGAAACCGATTTAACAACGGGCGCTTTTAAACCAATCTCCTGAAAGTAAGCCTGAATATCTTTCGTGCGGTAGCCCCCACCCAGTTCGATGATCGCAATGCACTGTCCTTTGCCGGTCACGTCGGTGGGGTAGTTATACAGCTTTGCCAGATCAGTGGGATAAAACGCCGTGGTCGTGGCGAACGGCGCAAACTGGCCGGTGCTTTTTTTGAGGTACTGGAAGTGGACGCGGGCCTGCGGGCGGTTGTCCAGCCCAAACACGCCTTCCACCCGGTCCGTTAATTCTTCGGGGATGTAGATAAACCCCGTCCGGCCCCGGTAAACCGTTCCGTTAGCCAATCGGTAATGCGACAGGTAGACGCCAAAGGCTTCTTTCATCTGCTCCACCGTTCCGCGGAGTACAACGCTCCGGCGCGGCAGGCTCGTTTCGACTACGCTCAGGCCGTAGGTGCGCGCAAATTCTTCAACCAGATCGGCACTTTCCGCATCGGCGCCGAACTGGTCCGCAAACTCTTCTCTGGATAAGATCTGACTAGTTTTGACCACATCCGCCAATTGGGCGCTGATGGATTGCTTCCGCCGGAGCCGCACGGTTACGTCTACGACTTCCGTGTTAGGGAGTGAATCAACTTTAACGCCTTCGGGGACTTTTTTTTCACTGCCGGGCAGTGGTACCAGATTGGCAAACAAGCTCATGAGAATGGATTTGAGGTTGAATTAAGCATTTTCAAAAATCATCTGGTGAACCGGTGTGGCCAATACAACAAGAACAAAAAAAGGGCAAAAGTGCTTTTAAATTGTCGGGCAAAAAGGGGTTCCGAGGGGCAAAAGTCGCGGGGTATGGCAACACTTAACGGGAGTCCTGTTATTTTTGCGGTTTATCACGGATCCATTGTATCAATGGCAAAATCGCCTAAATATTACGTTGTCTGGAAAGGACGTCAGAAAGGAGTGTACGATAGCTGGGACGCCTGTCAGGAACAGATTCAAAACTTCCCCGGGGCGCTTTACAAATCGTTCGAAAGCCGTACCGTCGCCGAAAAAGCGCTGGGCGAAAAACCGCACCTGCACCTGCAGGGCGGCTCGCAGTCGGCGCCGGGTAAGCAGGGCAAACTGGCGGTCATTGGCCCTCCCATTCGCGACAGCATCGCCGTGGATGCTGCCTGGAACACAGCCTCGGGGGATATGGAATACCAGGGCGTTCACGCAACCACCAAACAGCTTCTTTTCCACCAGGGCCCTTTTCCCGACGGCACCAACAACATCGGTGAGTTTTTAGCCATTGTCCACGCCCTGGCCTGGTTGAAGCAGCGCAACAGCAACCTGCCCATTTACTCCGATTCGCGCACGGCCATCAGCTGGGTGCAGAAAAAACGAGCCAATACAAAGCTGGAAGAAACGCCCCGCAATCAGGTGCTGTTCGACCTCATCGACCGCGCCGAAACGTGGCTCAACACCAATACGTACAGCACGAAAATACTGAAGTGGGAAACCGAACACTGGGGTGAAAACCCCGCTGACTTTGGCCGCAAATAAATCCGTTAATCATTCACCGACACCTTTTTAAGATCCGTTGTTTCGTTTCAAACAGTTTACCATCCAGCAGGACCGGACCGCCATGAAAGTCTGTACCGACGCGTGCATTCTGGGCGCCTACGCCGACCTTGGCCTAGGTGGACGGCTGCTCGACATTGGCACCGGAACCGGCTTGCTGGCCCTGATGGCCGCCCAGCGCAATGAGCGCGCCCGGATCGACGCGGTTGAGATGGACGACGCGGCCTATGGTCAGGCGGTCGAAAATGTAACGGCCAGTCCGTTTGCGGAGCGGGTCCGGGTGATGCATTCTCGGATTCAGGCGTTTGGCGCCGACCCCTACGACCGCGTTCTGTCCAACCCGCCTTTTTACACCAATCACCTGCGTTCGCCGGACGCGGCCCTTAACCGGGCGCTGCACAATGCCGACCTGCCCTTTGAGGAACTGATTGCCAGCGTTGTACGGTTATTGAAAAAGGACGGCCAGTGGTGGGTCTTGCTGCCGCCTTTCGAGATGGAACGGCTGTCGGCGGAGGCCCTTCGGGCGGGGCTGCGGCCCTTCCGGCACCTGCTGGTCCGGCACCACGCTCAGAAGCCGGTATTTCGGCAGATCAGCGGCTTCTCGTACGAAGCACCGGCGCAGCCGGAAACGGAACACCTGGCTATTTACGAAATGGATGGCCGGACCTACACGGAACCATTTCGTCTTTTATTGGCATCATTTTACCTGATATTCTAAAAACCTTGTGACCTTTGCAACACGATATACTGAACAGGGAGTCAACCGGAATAAAAACGCGCCATACGCAAGCGGGCTTTTGGGTCTCCGTGGTTAGCTAGCACACTGATGATTGATAAATTGCAACTTTCCGTCGTAATCCCGCTTTTCAACGAAGAAGAGTCGTTGCCCGAACTGCACGACTGGATTGTCCGGGTGGTGACGGAGCAACGATATACCTACGAGATTTTGTTTGTGGATGACGGCAGCACCGACCGTTCGTGGGAAGTCGTTGCGCACCTCGCCGAGCAGAATCCGCACGTGCGCGGCATTCGATTCGGGCGCAATTACGGAAAAACGGCGGCCCTCCAGACCGGCTTTCAGGCGTGTCTGGGGCAGGTGGTCATTACGCTCGATGCCGACCTGCAGGACAGCCCCGACGAGATTCCGGAGCTGTACCGGATGATTTCGGAGGATGGCTACGATGTGGTTTCGGGCTGGAAGCAAAAGCGCTACGATCCGCTCAGCAAGACGTTGCCGACCAAACTCTTCAACGCGGTTTCGCGCTGGGTATCCGGGGTACACCTGCACGATTTCAATTCCGGCATCAAGGCGTACCGCCAGCCGGTGGTGAAGTCGATGAACCTGTACGGCGAGATGCACCGCAACCTGCCCATCGTCGCCAAATGGAACGGCTACGGCAGGATTGGCGAGAAAGTGGTGAAACACCAGGCCCGCAAGTACGGCACGACCAAGTTTGGCCTGAACCGGTTTATCAATGGCTTTCTGGACCTGCTCGTGATCGCGTTCGTGCAGAAATTCAGCCGACGGCCCATGCACTTCTTCGGCACTTTTGGCACGTTATCGTTTTTCATTGGACTGGTTATTACAATTTACCTGATTGGCGAAAAGCTATACAACATCGCTAACCACCTTCGGTACCGGAACGTGACGGACAATCCGTTGTTTTTTCTGGCCTTAATTGCAATAATTATCGGCGTTCAATTATTTTTAGCAGGGTTTTTGGGAGAATTGTTTGTGAGGCAGTCTTCTCAAAATAAACCCACTGATTACTTAATTACTGAAAAAGTTGGCTGGAACCCTATTTCCGCATGATTCGGATCGATTAAAACGCTTTTCGGTGCTGACTCAGTACCTCCAGCAGAGTGAACCGGAGATGGTAGAAAGAATTTTACACACTATGAATAACCAGTTTAAAGCACATCCCTGGCACGGGATTCCCATTGGCGAGAATGCACCGGAGCAGGTGACGGCCTTTATCGAAATTGTACCAACCGATACGGTAAAGTACGAAGTTGACAAAGACACGGGCTTCCTCAAGATTGACCGCCCGCAGAAATACTCCAACATCGTTCCGACACTTTACGGCTTTATTCCGCAAACGTACTGCGACGAGGAAGTGGCCAACCTGGCCCGCGAACGGTCCGGCCGCGAAATTGAACGGGGCGACGGTGACCCGATTGACATCTGTGTTCTGAGCGAACACGCCATTACCCACGGTAACATCATTCTCCAGGCCATCCCCATCGGGGGTTTCCGGTTGCTGGACAAAGGCGAAGCCGACGATAAAATCATCGCCATTCTGAAAGGCGATGCCATGTACCAGGCTTACAAAGACCTGAGCCAGCTTCCCGAGAGCGTGGTTCACCGGTTGAAGCACTACTTCCTGACGTACAAAAACCTGCCCGGCGAAGCCATGACCTGCGAGATCATCGGTACGTATGGCCGTGAAGAAGCGCACGACGTAATCCGCCGGTCGGTGGAAGATTACTGGCAACTGGTTCGCTCACAGGCGTCCATCAGTCTGTAAAAAAGCAGAAACAAGAGGCATAAAAGGAAGGTTGACAGGAAGGGATTATTTTTCCACTCCCGTCTTTTTCCTTTTATCCTTCATTACAAACATTCAACACAAATTGAAGGGACTGGGAATAGTCCCTTTTCTATTTTTGTTACCTAGTCATAAGGACTTAACTAATCATCTGCTTTATTCTACTTCATGCGTCAATTTTTGAAATATGTGCTGGCAACGGTAGTGGGGCTGCTACTCTTCTCCTTCGTGGGCTTCCTGCTGTTGGTGGGCATCGGCTCGGCCATTTCGGCATCCTCGGATAAGGAAGTAACCGTTAAAGAAAACTCTGTTCTGAAACTGAACCTGAATAGCCCCATCCGGGAAATCGGGGTCGACAATCCCTTTAATGGTTTTGGTGTCTTCCGGTCGTCGGGCGACGTAATTGGCCTGATCGATCTGAAGGAAGCACTGGCTAACGCCAAACTGGACCCCAATATCAAAGGGGTTTATCTGCAAACGGAATACCCACAGGCGGGCTGGGCCACGCTGGAAGAAATTCGCAACGCGCTGATTGACTTCAAGAAATCGAAGAAATTTGTGGTTGCCTACGGTGAAGTCATCACCGAAAAAGGTTATTACATCGCTTCGGTAGCCGACAACATCTACCTGAACCCCGCCGGTACGCTGGAATGGAACGGCCTGGAAGCCGAATACACATTCTTTAAAGGCACGCTCGACAAGCTGGGCATCAAGCCGGTGATCTTCCGGGTTGGTGAGTTCAAGAGCGCCGTTGAGCCCTTCCTACGCGAGGACATGAGCGAAGCCAGCAAACTTCAGACGGCTTCGTACCTGAACTCGATCAACGACCATTTCCTGGCTAACGTAGCCCAGAGCCGGGGCCTGCAGGCACCGACGCTCAAGAAGCTGGCCGACGATCTGTCCATTCAGAAACCCGGCGACGCTTTGAAAGCCAAACTCGTAACGGATGTTGCGTACTGGGATGAGGTTGAAGCGGCTATGAAAAAATCACTCGACGTGGACGAAGACAAAAAGATCAACTACGTCTCGCTGAGCAATTACGAAAACGCCAAAAAATACGTCGACGAAGGTAGTTCCAGCAACCGCATTGCCGTTATTGTCGCTTCGGGTGAAATTACTTCCGGCAAAGACGACGACGGTATTGCTTCGGACCGCGTGGCGGAACAAATCCGCAAAGCCCGGCTCGACGACCGCGTGAAAGCCATCGTGATCCGGGTCAATTCGCCGGGTGGCAGCGCCCTGGCTTCTGATGTGATGTGGCGTGAAGTTACGCTGGCCAACAAGGTCAAACCCGTGGTAGCCTCCATGTCGGATTACGCGGCTTCGGGCGGTTACTACCTCTCGATGGGCGCCCGGCAGATTGTGGCCGACCCCAACACCATCACCGGTTCCATCGGCATTTTTGGTCTTCTGTTCAATGCCGAAGGCTTCTCGAAAGACAAGTTAGGCATCACGTACGATCGCGTGGTTACCAACAGTCACGCCGACTTTCCTTCGTTCACCCGCGAAATGACGGAGTTTGAACGCAATGTGCTGCAACAAAACGTCAACCGGGGCTACGAACTCTTCACGGGTAAAGCCGCCCAGGGCCGGAAAATGCCGATTGACAGCCTGAAAGCACTGGCTTCGGGCCGGGTGTGGTCGGGTGCGCAGGCCAAAGCCAACGGGCTGGTCGACGAACTGGGCGGACTGGATAAAGCCATTCAGTTAGCCGCTAAAGACGCCAACCTGAAAACCGGCGACTACCGCGTTCGGTACATTCCGGAGAAGAAAAACGTGCTGCAGGAGTTCTTCAAATCCTTCAGCGACGACGAGGAAACCCGCCTGATGGACCAGCTCGGCGCGCTGGCGCCCTATGTGCAGTACGTGAAAAAACTAAAAAATATGGAGGGCGTTCAGGCCCGGATGCCGTTTGAACTCAACATTAAATAACGAGTTAGCAACGCTCCATTACATTGTTACAAAAGATCAGGTCACCCAGACCTGATCTTTTTTTGTATCTTCCCTTCCTGTTTTGCCTCCTGAATGAAAACGCTGCCGGTTCATATTGATTTGTTTGCGCTGATTATCCTGCTGGGTGTCGCGCAGGGGCTGTTTCTGAGCATTTTTTTTCTAACCGGCAAACGCGGCCGGCGTATTGCCAATCGGTGTCAGGGTCTGTTTATTCTTGCCATGACGGCCATCGGGGGCGAAATATTCCTGAATTACACCAACTATACGTTTCTGGTTCTGTGGACGGGCGATTTTTCCGAGCCTTTCAACTTTGTCCTTGGCCCTCTGTTTTACTTTTTTACCTTTAGCTGGATCTGGCAACGGCTGCCCCGCGGCTGGGTCTGGCATCTGGTGCCGTTTGCAATCTGGTCGGTGAACGCCATCACCTGGTTTTATCAGCCCACCGAGTACAAATACAACTCGTACCTCCATTCGCAGCATCCGGAGTTGCCCCGCATTGACGCCGATTCGTTTTTAACCGAAGATTTTACGGGCCTGCGGCCTTACATCAGCCAGATGACGCTGCTCAGTTGCCTAATCTACGCCATCCTTTCTTTAATAACCATTCGAACGGCCGTTCGGCAAAATGCGCAACTCCAGTCGTCCGACCGCCTGCAAACGCTCCGCTTTCTGAGCTGGCTGTTTGCGCTGGTACCGCTGCTGATTGCCTTGATAAAACCGCAGTTTCAAAACGACGTTGACGATTATCTGCTGGCCACCTACATCGCGGCCTGTATCTACACAACGAGCTTTCTGGTGATGCGCGGTTCTGATTTTTTCCAGGAGAACAGTCCTTCTGAGTCGCCGGTACCCGCAACCGAGCTGCCAGCCGATAGCCGAAAAAAATACGAACGTTCTTCGCTGTCGGAAGAACTGGAGGAAAACCTGCTGGGCAAACTGACTCACCTGATGGACGCCGAAAAGCCGTACCTCGAGAGCGACCTGTCCCTGCCCAGGCTGGCTCAGCGACTTAATACCTCGCCCCACCACCTGTCCCAACTCCTGAACGACCGGCTGGAGCAAAACTTCTTCGACCTGATGGCGACCTATCGTGTTCGCGAAGCGCAGGAACTGCTTCAGAATCCGGCCACGGTTCATCTCAAGATCGACGAGATTGCCGAGCGCGTGGGGTACAACTCCACTTCGGCTTTTCACACCGCTTTTAAACGGCTGACGGGCCAGACACCCGCCCAGTTCCGGACTTCTTTTTCTTCGTCCCGGTCGGCGTGAACTTCATGATTGCCGGGAAATAGGGCATGTGGGCGTTTTGAGGGCCAATTTTGGCGCATCGACTTAAACGAGTAACCGTCATGCAACCCATCACTGAAACGCCCTCATCCGCCAGCGCACCACCGCAATACTCCGTTCGCCGGCACGACCTGGACTGGCTACGGATCATCGCTATCATCTCGCTCCTGTTTTATCACACGGGCATGATTTACGTTTCCTGGGGCTGGCATATCAAAAGCCCGGTCACCAGTCCCTTCTTCGAGACCGTAATGGCCTGGATGCACCGCTGGCGGATGCCGCTTTTATTTTTTATCTCCGGGGCAGGTACCTATTTTGCCTTAAAACGGCGCTCGTTCGGCAGCTACGCGGGAGAACGGGTCAAGCGGTTATTCATTCCGCTCGTCTTCGGTATCTTCGTGATCGTACCGCCCCAGATTTATTACGAGTGGCTGTTCCGGGGGCGCTTCACGGGCAGTTACGCCGACTTTTACCCGAATGTATTTCACTTCCAGCCGTACCAGGATGGCGGAAAAGGGGGCGCGTTCAGCTGGCATCACCTTTGGTTTGTGCTCTACCTGTTTGTTTATTCGCTGCTGAGCATTCCTCTGTTCAACTACCTGCAATCGGCCGCCGGACAACGGCAACTCAACCGCCTTGAACGCCTGGTTGCCCGGCCGGGCGGGGCTTTGTGGCTGGTGGTTCCTATCCTCGTCAGTCAGTTTATCCTGAAGCCTTACTTTCCGGAAGAAACCCACGCCCTGATCAACGACTGGGCTTATTTTGTCAAAAATCTGCTCTTGTTCTGGCTGGGCTACCTGCTGACGAGCCGTTCGTCCGTGGCCGCCATCCTGGCCGATCAGCGTCGACTGCTGCTGTACGCTACCCTGATTTGCACCGGGATCTACTACGGCATGCGCGCCTACTATTTTCGGCACCCCGAACTGGATAGCGACCAATGGAATCTCTGGTTTGAAGTCCCTTTCGAAACTAATGCCGACTGTCTGACGTGGTTTTCGGTGTTGATGTC
>Ga0325400_1001784_pt1 | contig 18136 bp, 9 predicted proteins | sample PopdelMetagenome_2_FD_205662 | JGI IMG/M metagenome (GOLD analysis project Ga0325400, IMG submission 205662) | Populus deltoides microbial communities from Bellville, Georgia, United States - Xylem-PdKOR-R1 | ecosystem: Host-associated > Plants > Phyllosphere > Stem > Wood/Secondary xylem... | reverse complement strand
AAAGTGCCAAGTATTTGTTGTACCAAGTGTTATATAACATAAATCTAGATTAACCATTTAACAAGCAAAGTATTAAAAGTGAACAAGATAACAAATATAAAGCATGTTAGTATCCAACATTAAGGTCTATGTTAAGTTTATATTATACTTATTCTTACACCATTAGTGTACCCTTTTCACCTTGACATAATTAACCTAGCTAGACATAATGAAAGAAAGAAACATAAATAAACAAGGAAAGGAAATGAAAAGCATAAACAAGAGATTAATATAAACAAAACTTAAGCATTACAAAATATAAAGAGAGAGCAAAAGTATGATCTTGATCTGAACACCAAGATGCCTAAATACACGGCAAATGCCTCCTTTTATAGGCCAAAATTCAGAACTATTGATTTGTTGACTAATTGATGAATGGATGACCACATCTTGACTTGGTGACAATTCTTATCTTCTTGTCTGTCAAAAACATCATTGATAACGTCATAATTTGAACAGGTTTCAATCATGAAAGTTCTAGGAAATTGTCTCATCTTTCTAGGGTAAAAACTTGAGATCATTTGGACTTTTAGAACTTGAGATATGAGCTGAACACTAAACAGTGTCTGGGCTGCAGGATAGATTCGGACTTCTTTGTTGTTGCTACAATTTAGACTTGAAAACAGCCTTGTTAAATCTTGGGCTCCCATGAAAGTTGTAGGCCTATGTCTTACCTTTCCATCCACATAACATAGACCTAAATCCGAGAACTACAGCTCCAGATATGACCCGATTACCAAACAATGTTCTAGTTTGGACTGCACCAACATCTCTTTTCTAAGTTTGGTCATCTTTTTGTCCTTTCAATTTCAGTACTTCAACTCATCAATCAATTCTTTCATTTATGTGATAGGCCTGCATTTAAGATGAACACTTACCATAAATTAAAGGTATCTTACATTATTAGATATGTTATTATAAAACATGCTTTAGTTAAGGAGTTATTGATACTTCAAGTGCAAAATGATAATATAAAACCTTGATAAAAATGTATTTTTAAGTACTAATCATTGACTCGTAAAATCATACAATTTTAAGAGTCAACTCGCAATTTTGACAATAATGGCACAACACACTAGATACAATAAAGGCTTACTTAGCACTAAAAGTGAAAAGTGATCTTTATAAAAATAGATTAGAAGTATATTAACTTCCATTTCAAAAACCTTAAGAAGTAAGTTATTTTTTAACTTTATTTAAAAGAAAATTAAACTTAACTATTTAGTAGTTCTATGTACTTAAAAAAAACTATGTAATGTTTTTATTCTATTTTTTACATTTGTTTTATGATATCTAAGAGTTTGTTAAAAAATAAAAGATTCTTTTCTTAATGAAATTATTTAGTTATTTTAAAAATGTTTAATTAAGTTATATCTTTAATGGTAATTTTAACTCAAATAACACAATAATATATTATCAAACAATTAACTAACAAAATAGTACAACAATTCATTACTAAATAGTTTTATTTGTTTAATATCAAAACATAGTGGACACAGTAGAGGCTAGACAAGTTCTTAATGGCTATTTTCCCCCTCACCTGTTGCATTTTTTACTTGATGGTTCCTAGAAAAACACAATAAGTTCCTTGTACTAGTAAAATATCAATGTCAAATATAACAAAGACAAAATCTAAAAAAAATTCAATTTAAAAATAACTAATCTTTTGCTTAACAATAAAAGAATCAATCTAAAAAAAAAGAATAATGAAAGCCATATTATATAATCAACAACCAAACCTCGAGGAATAGTGAATATGTCTTTAACAAAATACAACAACATTTAGAAAAATTAAAACAATTAAACAAAATTCAAGAAAGACTACAGATAATGCAATATCCAAGCACAAGACTAGAAAATAAAGTGCATAGAGAGATCAAACACAAATATTTATCATGGCTCATCTTGGCTTACATCCAATCCTCGTGCGTGCACACCTTTCAATTTTCTAATCCACTAAATGTTTTTACTTACATAAGTAAAGAACAAATCTTTCATAACCACAACTTTTATAGGCTTAAGAGCTAAACTTAATGATTTAATACCCACTCACATCATGACACAATGTCACTTTGTTACTTTATTTATTGATTAATTTTCTAGATTAATTAAATTATTTATTTTTTACTTTTTCCTTTCAATAAAAAAACTACAATTAGAAATTAAACCCCGAGTAGAGACAGATAATAGCTTCGCAAATCAAACAAATAATGAAATTAATCTAGAAAATTATAAAAGCTATAAATAAAAGTATGAAAAGTGATAAAAATAAAGTATAAATTACAAGAGGTAAATAGTAAAAGGAAGGTAAATTGCATTAAGAAATTGTGTGTATAGGTTTGCCCATCATCTTTAGTAACTAGATGGCCTTTATATAATTAAACCTTATATGAACTACAATTTCTAACCTTATATGACATGTTCATAACAAATAAGGTGTTCACATCATAAATCCTAATACAATTTATATCCCTATCATCACTTATCTTTCTTGGCAATTATATGTTTTCTAACTAATTTATAATTTCTACTAGTATACTCTACTGTTATAAACTTTTTTTAGAGTAGGACTTGGTCTTCTAGTCAATCACACGAACTCTCATATGATACGATCCAAACTACACCAAAGTATCCATTAAAAGTTTCTCATGGGCCAATTACAAAGAAAATGACAAAAAAGCTCAAATATGCATTCAATAGACTTATCTAGAGTATTTGGATCAAGATGAATTTCAAGAAGGCTATATCTTTAACAAGTGATGATTAAACTTTAGTCAACTTAATTTATGTACATTAGTGGCCAGATTTATCCACTTCATAGGCTAAATACTTTTGGCAACCAAAGGCTTATTTGTTTCCAAGTGTTTTATGGATTCCAAGTTACGAGATGATTCTTTATTATGGGTGGAAACATAAGAGGCTAAAGAAGAATTATTTCCTTATTTATTTTGTATCCTATAGGGCAACATCATGGGCTATTAGGCCATTGGTCCTTTTTAAGAAAGGATTTCATTCAATAATTTTTTTTTAGAATTATTATTCATATTTTGGGCCTTATTTTAATTTGGGTTGATGTTAGTCTATTAAGTCAACTAGGGTTTACTTTATTCAAATTATAAATATTATTTTGTAAGAAATTATTTTTAGGTTTAATAATACATCATTGCCGCATTTATTATGTGCGTGTGAGAGGAATTCTTTTAAATTGGTTTTTCATTAAACTACTCTGACTTATCAAAGAATTAACCAAACTTCGTAGTGTCTTCCATACTTCTCATTCATATCTCTTCATAAGCATTGGGTGAGGGTCAATTTCTATAGTCTTGGTACCTCGGTACAAGTTATTGTTGTGTTAAACTCAATCATAAGCCTGTATTTAGCTATCTTGAGAAGGGTCGATTTGACTATACATTTTTTTATCTTTATATTCATGGGGTTCGTATTAGTTGATATCAGAATAAAACTCTAAAATCAAGTTATATCCTTTATCTTTTAGTTTTCATGTTATTTCATTGTTGTCGTCATCTAACACCTAGTTGCCATAAAAGTTTTAAAAAGAAAGATTATTTGTAATTGGTTGTCTACAATTAAAAAAAGAAGAAGAATAAAGATCAAAAAAATCATAAAAGGGGAAAAAAAGTAAGGTTTAGGCCGCAAATTAGGGTTTTCATCAAATCTTGGATTCAACAACTCAAATTTGAAAATTCTTAATTATTGGGATATATTAGTTTCATATCTTGATTTTAGGATTATTTAGACATAATTTGTTGGATATTTCTAAAAATTACAAAAAAAATTATAACGAGTAGTTTTTGCGTCTACAATTTCTTTCTTTGTTAATTTCGACTAAGTACAAAAAAATAGTGTCTTCGCTTAGTTTAGGTTATTTGAGTCTTATTTCGTTACTTTTCTTATTCTCAATAATTTTTTATGCCTTCATATTGTTCATATTTCACTCGAATTCGTTTTGTTATTTGCAATTTCATATTCATAGTTTCGTATTTATAGTTTTTGTTTTCATATTTCACTCGAATTCATTTTGTTATTTGCAATTTCATATCCATAGTTTCGTATTGATAGTTTTTGTTTTTTATTGCTTATTGAGTCTATATAATTATTTTGGATTGCACTACTAAGTTGTTAATTTTTATGATTTGTTGTGAATTAATTAGTTCTTTAAAGAATTAGAATTTTTTAGATTGAATGGTAAAAGGTGAGCTTATTATAGTGAAAAACCAAAAATGTATGTGAAACACGAGGAAGTGACATCTATTGAGTGTAAACACATGAAGAAGTGTGATGATATATTCCTCTTGCTACTACCATGATTTTCAGATCTTGACGATGTCATCCAAAAATGAATCATCACCTTTAAAGGATAAGAATAATCCAAAATAGGGTCATTTGACTATGTAATAGCAAATAGAGATGATGAACATGAGGTTTGGAGATGTTTTGAATGAAATGGTTGGATTGAGAACTAAACTAACTAGCTTTTGAGATGAGGTAGTCTATAAAGGTCCCGAAGGTAGAAGGCTTGCAGGATGAGCTATTTCATCTCTAGAGGAGTCCATAATCGAAAATACAAATGAGAACGTTAAGGATTTTGATTATGAATATGGTGTTAGGTTTCAACAACATAGGACTTACAAACATAAGGGAATTCGACCACAAGACTATTTCACCCATATGAGAGCAGATAAGGAGGATGGTTTTTGAGATGGTTTGGGTAGAATTTTAAGGAGTATTAAGATGAAGATTCTAGCTTTTTAGGGCAGAAATGATTATAAAGCATATTTGAAATGTGAGAAGAAAGTTGAGTTGATTTTTTTATTATCACCATTTCTTTGAGAAAAATAAGGCAAAACTTGTTGTGTATTGAGTTTACTTATTATGCTATTATTTAGTAGTATTAAATTGTTTTAAGTAGAAAAAATAAATAGAGAGACTCTTAGAGACTTAAGATGAGATGAAAACAATCATAAGAATTCATAGACAATATTATAGAGAATTATTTCAGAGATTGTAGAGTTTGGCTCAAGAGTTTAAAAGTATAGAAGATTACCATAAAAAGATAAAGATTATCATGATTAGAGCTAATATTGTAGAGGATATAAAGGTTACTATGACAAGGTTTTTAAATGGTTTGAATAAAAAGATAACTAATATGGTTGAATTACAACATTATATTGAGCTAGAAGATATGATTCATATGGCTATTAAGGTAGAGAGGTAGTTAAGAGAAAGGGCAATACACATCGAGGAGGTAATTTAGGTTTTTTTTAACTTAAAGATTGAATTATAGGAGAGAGAAGGCTACTCTATCAAAGACAAATATAATGGGAAACAAAGTTGAACCACATAAAGCTATAAAGAAGGATTTGGCCATTGTTATCCAAGATAAAACCCAAACTCAAACTAATCATAATCATGATATTAAATATTTTATGTGTTTGAGTAATGGATATATAGCTTTATAATATCCAAACAAAAGAGTTATGATGAAGATAGAATATAGAGAGATTGAATCCTGAAGTGACAAATCTGAGAAGGATTAGATGCCACCACTTGAGGATTATAATGATGTTAAGTATCCAATTGATAAAGAGGCTTTGGTGATTAGGAGATTATTTAAAGTTTTGATTAAAGATGATGATGTGGAGTACCAAAGAGAGATCTTTCATACTATATGCCACATGAGTAATAATGTATCTAGTATGATTACTGATAGTATGAGTTGTGCTAATATTGCTAACATTGCACTTGTTAGAAAATAGATTTTTATCATTTTCTTGTAACTCATTTGTTAAATTAGACTCTTATTTCCAATTATTCACAAGAACCTTAAAATCATGACATTTATCTAATTGTTAAAATCCAAATTTAAACATAATGCTAAGATGATGAAAACTAATGAACTTATTATTGAGCTCATTTTAAAGTTTTCTAAAAAGGCACGAAGCCTATATCAGCCCCTAAAAGCTATGGTACATGTCGACTTAACTGTTAAAACCCAAGTTTAAACAAGACATGATTGTAACTTGATGAAAACTCTTTTACTTTGTTTTTTGAAAATTGATATTTACATGAACATCATACATAAAAAGAAACAAACATAATTTTATGAAATATAAACTACAGCAACACCAGAAGGTTAAGAACACCTTCATTTTAAACCCAAAACTCTTTTTTTTTCTTTTGCATTTCTGGGAGAGGAATAATGTATTGTTTAGCATTTTAGAGAGGCATGAGAGACAAAATTGAGGCCATATATTGGCCAAGAACCATGAAAAATAAAAGAAAAAAAGAAACAAAAATTACAAAGGTATGTGAGGAAGAAAATGGATTATTTTGACTATGCACCAAAACAATATTGTTTTGGTGTTTTGGCTTTTTTCCTGATTTTTACTAGAAAACAATATTGTTTTGCCCAAAACACATTATTTTATTTATTTGGATTTTTCACGTTTAAACATAGGTCCCTTAATTTCACCATATTTTTTAATTTAGTCCTTATAGTTTTTTTTTCAAATTCAATCTTTTTTTCTCAATATTTCTTTTAATATAGTCTGTGATTGCATTTAAAATGGTCCCTCAATTTAACTACATTTTCCAAGTCAATCCTTGTCTTTTTTATCTTCAATTATTTATCCAATTTTATTCATTTTTTTTTCAATTCATCCGATTTTATCTCTGGTTGCATTTTTCTAATCCTTTCATTTTGCTGCCTTTTCCAGTTCAATCATTTCCCTATTAATTTTTAATTGTATAGTTAATTTAACCATTTTCTTATTTTTTTTCCTTCTCAAACTCGTCCTAATTGCATTTTCTTCTTTTATTTTATATATTTTTTGAATTATTTGAAATATTTTTTCAAATTTAAACGTGATGCTAACATGATGGAAACTAATCAATTTATTATTAAGCAGATTTTAAAGTTTTTTAGAAAGGCACTATGCCTATATTAGTCCCTAAAACTTATGATACACGTGCACCTAAGTGTTAAAACCTAAACTTAAACAAGACATGATGATAACTCTTTGACGTAGTTTTTTGTTGTTTTTTTTTTAAATTGATATTTACATGAACATACATAAATAAAAAAGAAGAAGACACAATTTTATGAAATATAAATAATGTCATCCAATTTAAAACACTTCCATTTTAAACCTAAAATTATTATTTTTTCCTTCTTCTGCATCTTTTAGGAGAGGAATGGTGTGTTGATTGGCGTTTTAGGAAGGTAAGATAGAATTGAGGCCAAATAATGGTCATGAACCATGAAAAATAAAAGAAGAAAGAAGAACAAATTATAGAGGTATACTAGAAAGAAAATGGTTTATTTTGGCTATGCACCAAAACAATTTTGTTTTGGTGTTTTGGCTTTTTTTACTTGATTTTTACTGGAAACGACATTGTTTAGCCCAAAACACGTTGTTTTATTTATTTGGAATTTTCATGTTTAAACATAGATCTTTTAATTTTGCTATCTTTTTAAATTTGATCCTTGTAGTTTTTTTTTTTTACCAATTTCAAACTCTTTTCTCAATATTTTTTTCAATATAGTTTGTGATTGCTTTTAAAATGGTCCCTCAATTTAACTTTCTTTTCCAAGTCAATCCTTGTTTTTTTTTAATTTTCAACTATTTAATCAATTTTATCTCTTTTTTTTCAATTCATCTCTGATTTTATCTCGGGTTGCATTTTTCCAATCCTTTCATTTTGTTACCTTTTCAGTTCAATCCTTGACCTACTCATTTTTAATTGTTTAGTCAATTTAACCCTTTTCTCATTTTTTCTTCTCAAACTTGTCCTAATTGCATTTTTTTCTTCTAATTTTATTTTTTTTTATTTTTTTTTGAATTTTTTGAAATATTTTTTCACTTTTTTTTGAAATGTTTGTTTTGATTTTTTTTTTAAAAAAATATTTAAGATGGGTAAAAAATTGAGTTATGATAACTATTATCACTTTCACCGCCACCGCCACCGCCACCACCACCACACCACTTTCACCATCATCACCATTTCATTAACATAGTCATCACAACTATCACCGTCAATTTTCTTACCACTATTACATCATCAAATTGACTATATCATAATCATAAAACATCATTATAATTTTAATAATATTTTATTTTTCATACTATTTTAAATCTTATAATTTTTTTATATGAATTGTTTTTGTAGTAAAGCACAGCACAATATTTTCATCTTGAAAATATTTTACGCAACACCGCTTAGATCATAAAAAGGAAATGAAAGTAAAACCCAATGTCATACACATGTTAAGTTAAATGGTAGAGAAGAGAAGGACATTTAAAAAGGATTTTAGGGGTATTTTATAATGTGGCAAAGTCTATTTTAGAGTGATCATAAGCAAAGTCTATATTATATATTGCAATAAATATTTATTACTTAGTTACAACCCATTTCAACCATCGATAAGCTTGTTTGTGATTGATCTAACATAAGTATAATTAATAGTCTGGGAAAAAGGGAAAATAACATGTCTAGTTAGAAAAAGAAATTTGACGCAGAATATTCAGATCAGTGCAAATTGAATTATTATTAATATTATCATCAAGTTTTTGGATTGAGTTCAATGGCCTTCATTTATTATTAGTGTTGTTACAACAACAACAACATTAAGTACTACCAATTCAATGCACGTATCGTTCTTGAAACCTTTAGGAGATTTCCAGCATAATTTTTAATTTCTGCTCTTTTTGAAAGATATGACTATATAGCAGACATCACAGATCCCTCTAAGGTTCACAAAATGTGTTCGTATGAGCACCTAAAACACATGAGAGAGAGAGAGAGAGAGAGAGGAATATATGTGATGAAATTGGACCATTTAAAAAAGTGAAAATGAAAACAAACGTACTATGGAAAAATAAAGTCAGGAAAATAATTGTAAACGTAAATCCCATTGCAGAACCAGTATATTAGAAATCTGAAATGATCTTGCTCTATCTTTTATTTGACATGATCTCATCAAGATTCCCACTGCCGAGTCACTAGAGGTTTTGTATCTTCCTTGAAGATTCATGCCTTGAGAGATTATGGTTAAAACAAACATGCATTAACGTTGGTAGAAGTGCTCTTTAATCTCCTACCGTTCTAGTGATTAAGGATGTGTTTAGTATGTGGGATTGGGCATGATAATATAAAATAATGGTGGACTAGCTAGATTGTATTAGACTGGATTAAACTATAATGAAATGGATTGGATAACACGTCTTCCTATCTTCTATTTGATATAGATGACCATGTCAAATGAACCTTTTCCAAGATTTATTTTTGTCTGAGAAATTATTTTAATAACTTATTTTAGTCGTTATAGTTTATTTCGTAACATTTTTATCCTTATTAGAGATTTATGGTCCTCATATTTTAATTATAATATGTACAATTTAGTCTCCAAATTATTGCTTTTCAATTAAGCCACTATATGTAAATATTTATTCAATATAATTTGTCACATTTTAGTATGCCAGGTCAAAAAATAAATGTGATAAATAAATAATAATAATAAAATTTTAAAATAATGATTTTTGCTTATGGTATTGGAAAAGATTATTCCACTCTGTATGATAGGGCACCAAATTTGCTTTTGGAGACAACTTTTAACAGGATAAGGGTCAATTTTTATCTTGTTCAAAGTTAATGCACCAAACAATCCATAATATCTTATCTTATTTAAAATATATACCAAACATATTATAACGTGCTTTGTCCTCTTATGCCATATTTACATAACATACCAAATACTTCTCTTACATGCACTCTTTCAAAGGTATAGTTGTTATGACATTAAAATTAAGGAGACAAAAATTACTGTTTTTATTTCGTTGTTGATCAAGGGACGAGACAAGTCGGTATCTATTAATGAATATTCTTTATATTTTTTCTCTCTGAAGGTGACAGAAATAATTATAAAGCTACACGTGGTGGTAATAACACACACACACACACACACATATATCAATTAATTATGTATTCTTAAGAAGCTACACGCGGCGAATCTTTTGAGGAAATTTCAAGCAAATTCAGACACAGAAAATTTACTTTCACTTGCCCACAACATTAAGCGATAAAAATAATATTTTACTAAATAGATGTTGACACATTAGCTGTTGACGACTAAAGAAAACCCTATGCTGAGAGTATAATCCAAAACAACACAGTCTAGAATACACTATACACTGTGGCATTGCGCAGCGTTGAAGTACCGTGCTTCTACGTCAAAGCAATCAAGTTGTAATCTGTACTATAAATTGATCCCTTTGACCTGTCCTTTTCCTTTCCGAGTCCCACTTCTAGGCTACTTCCAGGAAGTGCTGCTTCTCAGCTAGAATCCACCAGCTAGGAAGGAACTTTAGCTGCTTCTTCATCAGCAATTAGTTTCACAAATACTAGTTTGATATTCTCGTGTGAAAATTTCATACCAGAGAAGCTGGTTTCGCTGATGGAATCATGTCATATTTTTTAGTATATAACATCCATTTCTCTTTTGAATTTATGGGTTTATGTTTTTTAACTTAGAAGTTACTTAAAATGTTTGAGGTTAAAATAGTAAAAAAAAAAAAAAGATGAAAAAAATAAAAGTGCTAAGAAAATGCTTCATTCATGTTAAAGTGAAATACCATTTTGTTCTTTTAGTTATTTGTATAACACTTAACAAATGCTGGTTAATTTATTAAGTTTTATAGTCTTTTATAACAAAATATTTTACCATGTAACCTCCAATATTTTATATCTTATAATGTTGAAAATCATCTTTAACACATACCAAATGTCTAAGCTAATAAGTTATAGATAAAAACTATTAAACCCAAATTTAATAGGAAAAAAAAACTTCTTAGAAGGCAAAAAAAAAAAAAAAAGGCTTGGGCTACCATTCCTAAGCCCAACAAGCTGCCAAGAGGGACAAGCCCAGGTTGTTTCTTGGGCCCAAGATGCATGGGCTCGAGTGTGGTAACCTGAGCCCATGTTGGGCATATGCACATGTTAGGTGTAACACCCTAACTTTCATTAATTGATGTTGTCACTGATAAAAAAAACCAATAGTTTCTTTCTAAAACTTGTTTTTGATATTATTAGGTTATTATATGGCACACAACCAAAACACACCTAGGCTAGGATGAGTAATGGGTCTGCCCATTACCGCGAGCACTTTTGCCCAATCAGACCTTCAATAACTCACTAGTCAGGTGTAAGTCCTCACTGAGGTCATGTTAGCACCTAAAGGCTAAATCAAATCTTGTCACCCCAACAAGTCTTAACACCCTTAAAAGTAGACAACGCCCTATCGTCACCACAACTACCATCCATATCAGATGCTTGTAGAAGATTAAACTACCCAAAGTGGACTAGGCATAATGACATTCATAAGAGTCCTTTAAAGTGTTGCTCGAGCTCATTTGTCTAAACAAGTATTGAACATTCGACTATTTAAGAACTACATTTCAAAAAAAAAAAGTTTGGAAAACTATGATGGTTTTGTTGGTTTGAGAGGATACGTATAAAAGGTATGCAGTATCTTAGAGTAGGTCATCCAGGATAGTGACTCAATGCGCAACATCCTCCCCACAACCTTTCAAGGGTTTATGCATGCTTGGTAAAATAATTTGGAACCAAGCTTCATCGAAGGGTTTAATGACTATTTCATGGAGTTAATGACATACTTTAGCACCAACATACCTACTAATAAATGTTCCATGGAGCTATTTGGTGTTACCCAACAAGAGGGCGAGTATACCCGGATATATTTGAAGAGCTTCAATGAGGAGATGCTCAAGGTGGAAGAGTTGCTTAAGTCAGTAGCTTTAGAGGCCTTGATAAAAGGAGTAAATGAGCATGCCCTCTAAAGAAAAGTTTATAACTTACTAGATAGAAGTTTGCTCAAGGTGAAGCAAGTCATGAAAAATCATAAACAAGTGGAAAAATCCAATGTGCTATGATATGGACCTCATTGTTTTTACAAAGACAACCATCATGAAGGACCTTCTAAGTGAACTCATTCTTCTAGTAGAAATGAAAGCTCGAGAAAGAACCATAAGGGACCAACCCATAGGTGTTTGGTGTATCCTAAGCATTTCTTACTTCCTTCAATTAAAATGGAATCACCCATTCAAAGTTATTAGATAAACATTTACCACCTCCAAGACATGTTTCTTTAGAGAACTTCTCTCATACCTATCACTTAAATCACTTTAGGATGTACAATCATAAAACATTTACCATCTCCAAGGCATGTTCCTTTAGAGAGCTTCTCTCATACTTATCACTTAGATCACTTTAGGACAATCATAATGGGAATGTAAGTTTATTTTTAAAACAAAATTAATGTATCTCTAACATAAATTTTCTTTCTACAAATCTCTAGTATAGTCTTAGACTAACATATTCTTCAGGTGATGTTAAAGGACCTCTCACCAATTTACCAGGGGTTGATCTCGTAGCCCTCATTTTCCAGTGTAGTCTTGGACTGACACATTCTCTTGGTGATGCCTAAGGACCTCTCACCAATTCTCCAAGGGTTGATCTCAGAACCTCCATTCTTCAGTGCAATCTCAGATTGGAACATTTTCCAGGTGATACCTAAGGGTTTCTCACTAATTCTCTAAGGGTTAATCTCGGATCCCTTATTCTCAAGTACAGTCTCGAACTAACAGATTCTCCAGGTGATGCTTAAGAGCCTTTCACCAATTCACCAAGGGTTGATTTTGGATCTCTCATTCTAAAATGTAGTATTGGTCTAACACTTTCTTTAGGTGATGCCAAAAGGCCCCTTACTAATTCTCCATAGATTGATTTTGGGTCTCCTGTCTCTTCAATACAGTCTCAAATTGACATAACTCTCAAGTAGGACTTCCAAGCTTTATATTATCTCCATGGATGATCTTGGATTTCTCACTCTTTGGTACAACCTCTCTCTAGTAGAAGGCTCTCGTGCCCCATTTCAGTTTTAGAAGGCTATATCCCACCCACTTTAGAAAACAACTATTCTCCAATGTGGGGCTCCCACGTTTTATGACAATGCGAAGGAGGTCACGTACCTTTTGCACTATAATTTGACCACTCTTTGGTTGGGGGCTTCCAATCCTCCATGTCATCACCAGGGAGGCCACAACCGTCCCACTCTTTAGTGAGATCTTTCTTTAATGGTGAGCTCCTAAGCCCCATACCAATAACTAGGAAGCCATACATATCTCTCTCTCTAGTATGATCTTGTATTGGTACATGGCTTTCAAGCCTTACCTTATCGCAAAAACTAAGCCTTTTTTCCTTTTTTAAGGGCCTCTTTAACAATTTTAAGCATATTAAACAATCTAGTAATGTATCATCTAACTTGTTCATGTGATAGTTCATAATGAATTGCTAAAACTTTGAGGTAATGATTGCAAGTCAAAGTTAACACTTAATTCATGGTCCATGATAAAATCCAATTGGCCTAATTTTCTAAAATAGCCAATCATTTTTAAAACATGAGTGTTTACTGAAGAACCCTTTATCATCTTGCAGCAAAACAATTTCTTAGAGGTCTCATGCCTCTTAATCTTATTGACCTCATCAAACTATTCTTTGAGATACATAATCATAGTATGAAAATCTATATTCTCATGCAGTATTTGAAGTTCATGTGACATACTGGCTAACATCACACATACAACTTGTTCATCATCATCAACATAGCATTGATGTTCATTCATAACTTTTTCTTTAGTATCCTCAGCAGGGGCATTTGGAATTGCATTTCTAGAACAAACAACCTTTTTGTCTTACTTGAGAACAGTTCTCACATTTTAGGGCTAATCTAAGAAATTTATTCCAGTCAATTTGTTAGCATTAAGTATGTTTCGTAGGGATATGCTACTACTTATTTTAATCTACCAACCTATTTATATAAATATAGAGAGTATTAGTTTCATGCATACATATTTCAATTCCAAATTTAGATAAGGTTTATAATTTTAATTTGGTCTCCCATTACTTTCTTGTAAATGAATAGCCCATTTAATTTATCTGACTTTGAGTGACTCAAGTCATCTTTATGCATATAAAATTGAAAGACAACTATTAATGTTCTCAACATGTACTTAATATATTAAAAAGAGATTTATTATCAATTAATTAGGTCTCATACATAACATGACATAACATTTATAAATTGTTATCTATGAAATATATATATATTTCATAGATAACAATTTATATATAAACATACACCCCTAGCATACCATTCTAATTGGATGATTATGGATATACCTAAGCTAATTCCCTCGAGCCATTAAATGGAATTAGATGGTCAAATCTGAGGTAGCTGCTGTAAATCTTCATAAGTCTTTTGCAAGCACCTCAATTGTAGCCTTCATCGTTATTTGTTTCTTCGTCTTGGATTACAAAATAATTTCCTATCTAAATTCATACATTTCTAAATTACATAACATTTACATAATTAATTATGAAATATTGAGTTATATTTGAGGGGAATTAGATGAAGAAAGAATTTACAAACCTAGAAGAAAAATAGAGATAAAACAAGACACATAGACTATATTTAATAAAAATTACAACCATTCAACCATCAAATAAAAACACAATCACATTGATCTTTAATGTCCATAACCATCCATCATGTATAAAATCATCTTAATATCATGATAAATTACAGTACATGCTTCAATCTCAATTATTGGCTTTATGTGCTACTATAAAATAATATTTCTAACACTTAGAAATATTCAATCAATTCTAATTTGTTAATTTTCCAAACAAAACAAATTTTATTTAACATTATTCACATTAATAACATTTTTTAAAATTTAATAAGAAAATTAATCACATTAAAATTCTTGTTAATATCCTAAACTATTTTAGGATTAATTAAATAAAATTTTCTAGCCTTAAAAAAACTCTCATTGTTTTGGAAAAATCATTTTTCTAAATATTATTTAAATTAAATCATTTAATTAAATAAATCCTAATCCCATTAAGATACTATAAAACTAAAAAAAATTGAATTAAACAATTTAATTCATTCTTAATTCTATTAGACAAATTAATTCTTTAATTAAAATAATTTTAGGTATAAATTTTTTTAATTAAATCCGAATCATATTAGAAAAATTAATTCTATAATTAATTTAATTTCAGTTTCATTTAAAATAAAATCAAAATTTTATTTGTGGGGGTTAAAAAGGAATAAAGCGAAGTGTAAAAGGATATTTTACATTAAAATAAATCATATGGTCATAAGACAAAAGGGGATGGGTAAAGGGGTAAAGTACCCCAAAACCCTAAAACCATCTCTTTATCCTCTTCTTCTTCCATGTGTCGCTGGTAGGGCATCAAGCCCTTGCCATTAACATGCTTTCTAGCGGCATCTACAACAACGCAAGGCTACTGCCTTGCGCAACTATGATGGTTAGCGCTGTCGGTAGTGGCACGCTTGGGTGCTCCCAACAATGTCAACATCCAATGTGTTTGGCGCTACCATCTACGATACCAAATAACATGATTTTTCCAGATAACCCTTGATTGAATTTTGTCCAGATCTGGAAATTCCATCCAGATTTGACCAGAATAATAATTGGGTGATGAAAAATATTTTTTAAAAAATCCATTTTAAAAAATCATTAGAGAAAAATTGACTTTTTGGAAAAATATTTATTTCGCACATAAAATTAATTCATAACTAACATCAATAACAATTAAAACATGCAATCAAACAACCTTAATTGTTCTAACGAAGGTTCTAATACCACTATTAGGTTCCCGAATGTCATACATACAACAAAAACAATGAAACAAAATTATTTAGGAATCTCTACGATCCCATTCGACAGATTTAGAGTTATTTAGGGATTTATTACTTGAAGATTTGATCTTCTTAGACTTTAAATAATTCTTTAAAGGCTGGGTTGTCGCAAATCACAAGTTGTCCAATTGTCCGGTCTCCAATGGTAATTCACACGAACTACCAGTAAAAAATCTCTTATATCCCTATTTAGGAGAGAGAGATTGTTATGCTTAGAGTTTTAGCTCTTTATTATGTGACTTACGTAGTTTTTCTTTCTAAAAGACAACAACTTCTAAATAAAAGGCATAACTTACTATTTATAGGATATTTTAAAAACCCAACAAATTGAAAAAAATATCAATTTGCCTCCTAAATAATATTCATATATCAATTCAAGAAAATTTTAGAAATTAATTCGATCAAATCTTTACTTGATAATTCCTATATTAATTATATTGTAGTTCTTAATTTTTAAAATATATTTTAATAAAGTCATACTTATTTAAATCATCCTATTTTAATTTATGACAAATGATTCTTAATGTGTGTGACCTATTAAGTTCCTAATATATTGACCTAGATATAAATTATAATTAAATAGAATTTATATTGGAATAATTAATTAATTTATATTTGAAGATCATGTGCGTCGTCTAGTAACATGTTATGATCCCTTAAATATTAGAAAAGTCATTAGTGGTTTGACTTAATTTTTCAGTGATCAGTTTTTTAGTGTAATAAATATTTTTTCATCAATAATGCTTCGATATAACATTAAAGCATAAAGTATGTCTGCTATGTTAAATCATGTTTGTTCTCTATGTAATTGTCATTGATCATTTAAATAAGATTTGAAACTCTTTTCAAATTTCATTTAACCTTGACCAAAGATTTTTTTAGTCAATACTATTTGAGAACACATGAAACATTTTATCTAATTCTCCTAGGGTGATGAATCATCTCTTGATCATTCAAGTGCCTTCATATAGTTTATACTATACCCAATACCTACCTCTTTATGACCTCGATTAGGATAACATGTAATAAAATCAAAGTATAACATTCTTTATAAAAGATAACTTAGTGATTTCAATTCTAAGGATTAGTTACACAACCATCACGTGAGCTTTTTCATAGATATAGGTGATATCTCCATATGGAATTCTCACGTGGGTCATTTTAGTATAAATATCATATGACAAGCACCCACATATTAGTTCTAGGTATCCTTTATGAAAAACTGATTCCTTTCATAAAGAAAAAAAATATAATAACTCTAATAAATATCAAGTATCTAACAAAGCATTGAGTATGAATATTTTAGGAACAACGCTTTGATGTAATAGGAATCCTATAATTATATCAACTTTATAATTTCATTAACCTAATATTTTAGGAACAATATTTTTGTCACATAGACTTTATTTTTACTCTAAATTCATAAATAAAATATTAGATTCATTAACCTAATATTATATGAATTTTAAAGATAAATTAAAACTTTAATAATAATAAATATATATTTACTTTAACATAATAACTTACACCACGTATAACCAACTAATTGGTTCCGGAGCATTTTAGAGTAACAAAATAATACTTTAATAATTAATCATCCATAATTATACAAGCATGTAGCAAAAACAGTAACATGATTTTTTTTCATTGAATTCATAAATCATGCTTAACCTATAACAACTTAATTTTATAATCCAAGATAAACTATGTAATTAACATATTAACAAACTATAACTCAATTTCAAACAATCACCACAACACCTACATACAAATTTTAACCAAACATAACATGTATTATTAGCTTAATATTTAAAATCACCTCACTAATTTGAAAACAAAGTTGCCATTCTTCTTTTCTTTTGGTGTCCACCACTAAAAAGTACCTAAAACTGGCAGAAAAGTGTTAAAATCAAGAACAACGGAAAAAAGCTAAGTGATTTTCACTCAAACGGGCTTTCGAAGTCCACTCACTGTTGATTGAGGTGCTTGGTCGCTGAGGATTGGCAGTAACAACGAGAGAAGAAAGAAGGGATAAAAATTCAAAAGTTTTACAGAATATCTCTCTTTCTTTCCATAGTAAGATATAGAAATTTTTTAATTAGCAATAGCTTGCCAACGTACAGTGGTATAAAAAAAAAACCCGAGAGTGTGGTTGGTAATTTATTAGAATTTATCAACATGACTGATTTTGACTAGCAATTTGTATATATAAATTTATTAAAAACATATGATTTTGGGTGGTAGTTGCCTGGAAATAATTAGCAACAA
>Ga0325400_1001783_pt1 | contig 18138 bp, 13 predicted proteins | sample PopdelMetagenome_2_FD_205662 | JGI IMG/M metagenome (GOLD analysis project Ga0325400, IMG submission 205662) | Populus deltoides microbial communities from Bellville, Georgia, United States - Xylem-PdKOR-R1 | ecosystem: Host-associated > Plants > Phyllosphere > Stem > Wood/Secondary xylem... | reverse complement strand
TGAACAAGGCCAGCGCCCGGTCGCTCGCTCCCTCCGACGGCAGGAAATAGCCGTGGTGGCGGCCGCCATGACGTTCGACCAACTCGATCCAGCAGCGGGCGAACCGCTCGAAGGCGTCGATCTTGCGGGGATCGATGACGTAATCGACCACGCAGGTGATCATCCGATCACCCTCTCGCTTGCCCCGGTGGCAGCCTCCCGCCGATCCCGGCAGGCTACGCGGACGAGGGCCCGGAACGCCGCACGGACCGCTCGCCCGCTGGCGGTAAGCGCATCGTGCAATGCCGTGCTGAGATGCGCGTGATTGTCCGCCCACGCGCTCGAGAGCCAGTCGTCCATGCCGATCTCCATCCTTGAACGGCTCGTCAGCTATGCAGCCGCGCGACGCCGTGCCAATCGAAAGCTGGACGGGGTTGATAAGGCCAATTAATCAAGAAGCATGAGGTGGCTTCCTCCGCTCGCCGCGGTTCGCGCGTTCGAAGCGGCGGCGCGTCACGGCACCTTCACTGCCGCTGCTGTCGAACTCGGCACCACGCAGGCGGCGGTGAGCTACCAAATCCGCATCCTGGAGGAGCGGCTAGGCACGCCCGTCTTCCTACGGCACGGCCGACGCGTGGTCCTCACCCCGGCCGGTTCACGGGCGGCAGCGAGGTTGCACCAGGCCTTTGACGACATCGGCAGCGCATTTGCGGAGTTGCGTGGCGAGGTGGATGCCTTGCTGCGGCTTTCCGCCACCAACAGCTTCGCCAACAGCTGGTTGGCACGGCACCTCGGCCGGTTCCAGGCGGAGCATCCGCAGTTGGAGATCCGGCTCGACAGCGCCGATCGGCTGGTGGACTTCGCGGCCGACGATGTCGACGTGGCGATCCGGTCGGGTCGCGGACAATGGCCCGGTCTGACGGCAGAGCGCTTGTTCGATCTCCGTTTCGCGCCGATGTGCGCGCCCGCGCTTGTCGCCGGCCGCACATTGCCGATCGATCCGGGCGAGGCGCTCGCCATGCGCCGGGTCAACCCGCGGGACCGTTGGTGGGCGGTGTGGCTCCAGGCGAATGGGGTCACGCCGGAGCTTGGGGTGGGGCCAGCCGGCATTCGTATGGACTCGCAGATCACGGAAGGTCAGGCTGCGCTCGGCGGCCAGGGCTTAGCCATGCTTACGCCGGACCTGTGGCGGCGCGATCTGGCCGACGGGCGGCTGGTGCAGCCCTTCGCCGGGCTGGCGACCGAAGGCGAGGCCTATTGGCTCGTCTATGCGGAAGGTCGTCGTACCGTCGGCAAGATCGCGCGGTTCAGGCAATGGATGCTGGCCAGCTTCGCCGTCCTCGACTGAGCGACCGGCCGGCTGCCATGCCGGTAGCCGCCGTCGCCAGGGTTGTCGCGGGTGCATGAAGAACAGCCGCGGTTCGTCGTCGAGCATGTGATCGTGGAGCGCGAAACCCTCGATCCCCACCCCACGCAGGCTGCGCATCACCGGGCCGACCTTCGGCGAGCCCCTGCCGCATCGATCCTACAGCATCCGCTCACCCGCAGTTGGCGAGGTGGCGTTCGGAGGCGACTTGGTCGTGTACATCTGCGTGCGCGGACGCGAACGTCTGTAGGCTGGCATGGCTCGGGACCGCAGCACGGCACGCTCGCGTGATTGTGTCTGTTCGTCAACAACCGTTGCGCGGGAACGCAAGCACGGCGCGCGCGCGATGCTATGCCTGTGGCGATGTGTCATGGCCGTAGCGGGCCTGTAAGGAGCTTTGATGGTGGCAACGCTTGTCGCGCCCGATCCCACGACCGATCGCCGATCGATCTCCGTCCGGCCGCTCACGCCGGTGCTGGGCGCGGAGATCGGCAATGTCGACCTCACGCAGCCGTTGGATGGCCGGCAGGTCGCCGAGCTCCAGCAGGCGCTGGCCGACCATCTCGTGATCTTCTTCCGCGACCAGCGGATCGGGCATGACGAGCATGTGGCGTTGGCCGAGCATTTCGGCGGCGTCCACGTCGCGCCGTCCACCAAGCCATGGCAGGCGCCCGGCTATCCGGCGGTCACGGTGATGCATGCCGACGGCAACTCGCAGTTCGTGGCGGGCGAGGATTGGCACAGCGACATGAGCTGCGATGCCGAGCCGCCCTTGGGCTCGATCCTCTACCTCCACACCATTCCGGAGGTGGGCGGCGACACCGTCTTCTCGTCCATGTACGCGGCCTATGACGCGCTGTCCGATCGGATGAAGGCGCATCTGGAGGGCCTGACCGCGGTGCACGATGCCGTCATCGGCTTTGGCGGGATCACGCCCGCGGGCATGACGCTGCCGCGCCATCCGCACCCGGTGATCCGCACGCATCCGGTCACCGGCAAGAAGACGATCTACGTCAACAAGAGCTTCACCTCGCATATCGAGGGCGTGCCGGCGGACGAGTCCAAGGCGCTGCTCGACTATCTCTACCTCCATGTGCAGCAGCCGCGCTTCCAGTGCCGCTTCACCTGGACGCCGCACGCCATCGCCTTCTGGGACAATCGCGCGGTGCAGCATTCGGCGATCTGGGATTACTTCCCGAACGTTCGCTCGGGCTTCCGCGTGCAGGTGCGCGGCGACAAGCCGTTCTGAGCCGCGTGGAGCCGCCGCGTCCTGCCGACCTGCTCGTTCTGGCGGGCACGCTGGTCACGCAGGATGCCGCGCGCCGTGTGCTGACCGATGCGGCGGTCGCGGTGGTGGACGGCGCGATCGCGGAGGTGGGCGATCGGGCGGCGATGGCCGCACGCTGGCAGGCGGTCGAGACGCTCGACGCGTCCGACGCCCTGGTGATGCCGGGGTTGGTCGACGCGCACCACCATTGCACCGCCGATCCGCTGGTGCGCAGCCTGATCCCCGACGATATCGACAGCCACGCCGCCATCTTCGAGTGGGCGACGCCGCTGCACGGCGCGGTGCGACCCGAGGATGACGAGCTGGGCGCGCTGCTGACCGCGGCCGAGGCGCTGCGCAACGGCACCACCACGCTGATCGAGGCAGGCACGGTGGCGCATGCCGACCGCGTCGCGGCGGGCCTTTCCGCAGCGGGCATCCGCGGCGGCGTCGGCTGTTGGGGCTGGGACATGGACGGCCTGCCCTACGCCGCGCCCGCGGACGAGGTGCTGGACCGACAGCGTGCGGTGCTCGACGCCTTTCCCCAGGGCGGCCTGATCGAGGGCTGGGTGACGTTGGTCGGGCACGAACTGGTGTCGGACGCGCTGCTCGCCGGGGCTGCGGCGCTGGCGCGCGAGCGGGGCGCGGGCCTCACCTTCCACATCTCACCGACGGAGGCCGACGTGCCGGCCTACCAGGCGCGCGCGGGCCTGCGCCCGGTGGAGCATCTCCAGCGGCTGGGCGTGCTCGGCCGTCACCTCCTGCTAGCCCACGCGGTGTGGATCGACGCGGCCGAGCTGACGCTGATCCTCGAAACGGAAAGTGCCGTCGCCTATTGCCCGTGGGCCTATCTCAGGCTGGGACAGGGCGTGACGCGCGCCGGCCGCCATCACGAGCTGATCGCGCGCGGCGGCCGCGTCGCGCTCGGCTGCGACTCGGTCAACGCGGCCGATCTGGCCGACCTGCATCGCGTGGCGGCGCTAGCGGTCGGCCTCGCGCGCGACATGGCGATGGCGACCGGCGCGGTCACCGCCGCGACCGGCCTCGACCTGCTCACCTGCCGCGGCGCGGAGGCGGTAGGGATGGGTGACCGCGTCGGCTCGATCGAGCCCGGCAGGCGCGCCGACCTCGTCGTCCATGACCTGTCGGGCCCGAGCTGGCGCCCGCGCGGCCGGCCCGACCTGAACCTCGTCTGGGGCACGGACGGGCGCAGCGTGCGCGACGTGGTGGTGGATGGCCGTATGGTGGTGCGCGCCGGCCGCTGCACGCTGGTGGACGAAGCGGCGCTGGCCGCCCGCGCCGCGGACGCGCAGCGGCGGCTGCTGAGGGATGCGGGATTGGCCTGACCCGGGGGGAAAGCTACGAGATCAGCCGCGGCACCGCCGCTTCCGCCACGTGGAAATGAGCATCCGGATGCTCCGCTTGGCCGTCGCGGGGCGCCGCGCGGTGCTGCACCACGCCGTTCTTGCCGAAGCCCGGCACCACAGGCCGGTCGGTTTTGCTCGACAGCCACAGGCGCAAGAGGTGCCGCTTTCGCTGCGGCTCGGGCCAGTCGCTGAATGCGGTTCGCGCATGGAGGGCCGCATAGTTGGACAGCCACTGGATGTCGCCGGGGCGGAAATCCATCTCGATCGCGAGACCCTCCTCATAGGTGATCTCGTCGAACAGTGTCAGCACCTCGCGTTGGTCGTCCGAGAGGCGCGGCACGCCCGGATAGTCTTGCGCGGTCAGGATGTAGAGCGAACCCGCATACATGGAGAAGACGCCATCCTCCATGCTGACGATGGGCGAGGTGTAGGTGTCGGCCGGCGCCTGGTGGTCCTGCCGCCGCCAATCCCAGTGGAACGGCTCCAGCAGCAGGGGCGCGAGGTCGGGCCGGCGGCGCAGCACCTCGTTGTAGATCTCAGCGCCGGACACGAGGCACGACAGCCCGCCCGCTTTGGCCCCGCGCAGGCACATCAGAGCGACGATGTCCGAGCTGTCCGAGTGGTAGACGAGCTTGTCGCGCACCTTGGAGGAAAGCGCAGTGGGATCGTCCATCGTCTTGTCGGACGTGGCGTAGACATGGTCGATCAGGTCGCCCATCTCGTTCTGGCGGATGGGGTCGCCCATGTGGAGGCCCAGCACGTAATAGATCGCCGACGACAGCGCGTCCGAATAGAGGTCGGACCGCAGGCCCCGCACCAGCACGAAGCCGCGCCCGAAATCCACCTCCTGCCGCCATTGCTCGGCCGCCTCGGCGCAGGCGACGAGCGGATAGGCGTCGGCCTGCACCGTGCGCAGGTCGGGATCCTCCTCCACGAAGCGGCGGCCTAGCGCCTCCAGCTCCGCCACTTGGGGGCCGGACAGGTGGTAGATCCAGCTGTCGCCGCCCTGGAGCGCGTCGCCGCGCCATGCGGCGGCGGTGGTGACGGGGCGGACGGCCTCCAGAACGGTCATGCGGGTCTCCGATACGGGTTGCCCGACAGGTGGGCGCGGGCGCCCACGCCGTCTTGTCGGCCAGCGCAGGAAGAGTTTCGGGCGGCTCGCGTCAAGTCGCGCGCGTGCGCGTCGGCTAGGCCCCGACGGACATTTCCGTCCGGGAGTTCCCATGACCAACACGCTGATCTTCGTCGACCTCGCTTCCGACGATCCCGCCGCCGCCGGCCGCTTCTATGCCGACGTGTTCGGGTGGGAGGACGATGCCAGGCCCGCGGGCGTCTACCACCGGATGGTGCCGGGCGGCTTCTTCCGCAACAAGGACGGCTCTGACAGCCAGATCGGCAACCTCCACCTCGGCATCTTCGACGCCGCCAATGCCAGGCCCCATCCCGATCCCGCAGGCGTCGCGCCGCGCTCGCTTTCGGCCGGCGGCCGGGCCCCGCGCATCTGGATCCTGATCGGCGACGAGGACAGCGCCGACGCTATTCTCGGCCGAGCGGAGGCGCTGGGTGCCAGCATCCTGTGGCGCGACCATTACTGGGCGGAGTTCAACGGCTACAACCACGCCTTCCGTGATCCGTGGGGCAATGAGATCGTGCTGTGGGGCAAGGCGGGCGAGGCGCCGGCCATTCCCGCCGGCTTCACGCGCGAGTGAGGCTTGCAACTTTGCGTGCGCGGGGCGGCAAGAAGCGCCGCCGCCGCCCGGCCTAACCCCTTCGGGCAAATATCGGGAGTGTGCCGGTGGCGACGCGTGAGGTGATCGGGTCCGAGTTCATGGCCTCGCTGGCGAGTTCGGTGCTGGATCTGACGGAAGCCGAGACGCTGCCGCCCGCCTGCTACACCAGCGCCGACTTCTACGCATTCGAGAAGCAGGCGCTCTATGACCGTGAATGGCTGTGCGTCGGGCGCGAAGCGTGGGTGGCCAGCCCCGGCGACTATTTCACCACTTCCATCGTCGGCGAGCCGATCGTGGTCGCGCGCGACATGGAGGGCGAACTGCACGCCATGTCGTCCGTCTGCCAGCATCGCGCAATGCTGGTGGCGGAAGGGGCCGGCAATGCGCGCGGCTTCCTCTGCCCCTACCACCATTGGGCCTATTCGCTCGACGGCCGGCTGGTGGGCGCGCCCGCGATGGGCCGCACATGCAACTTCGACCGCAAGGCGATGCGCCTGCCCAAGTTCAAGCTCGAGCTGTGGCTGGGCTTCATCTTCATCAACTTCGATGCCGACGCCGCCCCGCTCGCACCACGCCTGACGGCCGTAGAGCAGGCTATCGCCGCCTACGACCTGTCCAGCGCCGAGGGGCCGCGGCCCGACGCGCCCGCCAAGTTCCCCTGGAACTGGAAGGTGATGTTCGAGAACAACAATGACGGTTACCACGCCAACAAGCTGCACCACGGGCCCTTGCACGATTTCGTGCCCAGCCATCTGGCCGAATTCCCCGACAGCCAGCCGGCGGAGGCGGGCTTTCTCCGCTATAATGGCACGCTCCATGCGGATGCGAGCTTCAACGCAACGCAGAAGGCGCTGCTGCCCATCTTTCCGGGGCTGGGCGAGGCGGACCGCAACCGCATGGTGTTCGCCAACATTCCGCCCACGCTCAGCCTCGTCATGATGAGCGACATGGTGATCTACCTGATCCTGCGGCCCGACGGGCCGGAGAGTATGGAGCAGGACACCGGCCTCCTCTTCGCCCCCGGCGCGTCGAAGGTGCCCGGCTTCCAGCACAAGCTCGATATGAACATGGCGGCGGCGGGCGCCATCATCGCGCAGGACATGCATGTGGACGAGCTCGTCCAGGTGGGCCTGCGCTCGCGCTTCGCGCCGCGTGGCCGCTACTCGTGGCAGGAAGGCGCGCAAGGCCAATTCAACCGCTGGCTCGTCCACCGCTACGAGGCGGCCTATGCCGCGGGCGTGCGCGCATGAGCCGCATGCCCTTGCTCTTCATCGGCCATGGCAGCCCGATGGTGGCGCTCGAACGCAGCGAGACGACGCGGGCTTGGGGCCGGATCGCCGCCGCCATGCCGCGACCGAAGGCGATCCTGTCGATCTCCGCCCATTGGATGACGCGCGCGACGGCCGTCACCGGCATGGCGAGCCCGCGCACCATCCACGATTTCGGCGCTTTCCCGCCCGAGCTGTTCGCCGTGCAGTATCCGGCGCCCGGCGACCCGGAACTGGCCGCAAAGGTGCGCACGCTGCTCGCGCCCAAGCCCGTGATGATCGACGGCGGGCAATGGGGCCTCGACCACGGCACGTGGACCGTGCTCGTCCACCTTTACCCGGACGCCGACATTCCCGTGGTGCAGCTCGGCATGGACGTGAACCTGAAGCCCGCCGAGCGCATTGCTATCGGCGAACGGCTACGTCCCTTGCGCGAGGAGGGCGTGCTGATTCTCGGCACCGGCAACATCGTCCACAACCTGCCCGCCATGGATTGGAACCGGCCGGAGGTGGAATATGACTGGTCGCGCCGCTTCAACGATTATGTGACGGGCGCGATCGCCGAGGAAGCGCACGGCCGCGTCGCCGACTTCCACCTCGCTGGCCGCGACGCCGAGCTCGCCGTGCCGACGCCCGACCATTTCTGGCCCTTGCTCTACGTGCTCGGCGCCCGTGCACCCGGCGAAGCGGTGCGTTTCGGGCCCGACTTCATCCATCACGGCTCGCTCAGCATGACGAGCATGGTCTTCGGCGGCTGAGCCGCCCCACCAACAAGGGGGAATATCCATGGGCCTGATCTGCGAGCACCGCGCGCAGCGGCACGAGCTTGCGCTGGGTGCGCTGCACCGGTTGCCCGCCACGCCCGAAACCGTCCACTGGGGCTATTTCTCGCCCGAGATCGCGCCCGCCTTGCGGGTCAAGAGCGGCGACCTCGTCCAGGCGGAGGCGGTCACGCACCATGCCGGCGACGCGCCCGAGCTGATGTTCGACGCGGGCGTGGAGCGCCTGTTCCGCGAGATCGCACCCGAAACGCGCGCGCCCGGCGTCCACATCATGACCGGCCCGATCTACGTGGAAGGCGCCGAGCCCGGCGACATGCTGGAAGTGCGCTATCTTTCCATGCACCCGCGCGTGAACTACGGCTCAAACCTCGCGGCTAATTGGGGCCATCTCTACCAGGAGTTCGGCGAGCGGGAGCGCGTCACGATCTACGAGATCGACGCCAATGCCAACGCGGCGCGTGCGCTCTACGCCTATGATTTCCCCGGCAAGTATCTCGTCCCCGGCACCGTCACGCACTGCCCCGCCTGCGATCGCCAGCCCGCGCTGGAAGGCATCACCATTCCCGCCCGCCCGCACCTCGGCACGGCGGGCGTGGCGCCCGCGGTGGACGCGCCCGTCAGCACCATTCCGCCGGGCTTGCACGGCGGCAACATCGACAATTGGCGCATCGGTGCGGGTGCGACCATGTATTATCCGGTGCAGGTCAAGGGCGCGCTCTTCTCGATTGGCGACCCGCATGTCAGCCAGGGAGACGGCGAGATCAGCGGCACCGCGATCGAGGCGTCGCTGGACGTGCTGTTCCAGGTGGTGCTGCGCAAGGATTTCAGCTTCCCCTCGCCGCTCCTCGAAAGCCCGCGCACGTGGATCGTGCACGGCTTCCACGAGGATCTTGACCAGGCGATGAAGAATGCGGCGCTGGATATGCTGACCTTGCTCACCGAGCATCAGGGCCTCAGCCGCAACGACGCCTATTCGCTGATGAGCGTCGCCGCCGACTTCGGCGTGACGCAGGTGGTGGACGGGACCCAGGGCATCCACTGCCGCATCGAACGCGGCCTGTTCCCGGCGAAGGGCAGCGTGCGCGACGTGTCCTAGTCGCGTTCGGTTCGAGCCTGTCGAGAAACGTGGCCGGCCTGATGTGGGCGGCCGGTCCCGACGGGCTCGAACCGGACAGGGCCGGGGAGGTCACGCCACGGCCAGCACCGCCTCCGCCCGGCTCCTGCGGAACGTCGGCAGCAGCAGGATCAGCCCCGCCGACAGCGCCAGCACCGCTGCCGTCACCGCCACGGCCGTCCGGTAGCTGCCCTGCACGTCGAAGGCATGGTCCAGCAGGATGGGCGTCACGCCCTGCGCCAGGATCACCGCCGAATACATGATGCCGATGATGGTGCCGAAGCTCGCCCGCCCGAAATAGCGCGCCACGAACACGGGCAGCGCGCCATATTGGCTGCCAAGCCCGATGCCGAGCAGCACGCCCGCGCCCGCCAGCGGCAGCCCCGCCTGCCCGTGTTCCAGCAGGAGGAGGCCGGCGGTGGCGCACAGGAACATCGGCGCGACGATCCGCGGGCTCGCCGCCCCGTCCAGGAGCGCACCCGTCGCGATCTGCCACCCCGCGCAGGTCAGCGCGAAAATGCCGATCACCGCCGTGCCCGCGCCGATGCCGAAGCCGCGATCGACCAGGATCGGCACCACATGACTGAACACGGCGGTGAGGCAGCCCGCGCCCATCGCGATCGCCACCAGGATCAGCCAGAAGGCGGGCGTGCGCGCCGCCTGGGCGAGCGGCATGCCCGCCTGATCCGCCGGCCGGTCGGCCTCCGCTTGGGCCGCGGGCGCGTCGCGCAGTCCCCACCAAAGCACGGGCAGGCCGACCAGCAGCACGATGCCGGCGACCGCCAGATAGGTGCCGCGCCAGCCGATCGCCGGCAGCAGCGCCGCAGCCACGACCGGCATCAGCGTGGCGCCCAGCCCGTTGCCGCCGCCCGCGCTTATGCCCAGCATCGCGCCGCGATTGCGGTCGAACCAGTCCGCCACGACCTTGGAGAATAGGGCCGAGCTCGGCAGCGCGCCGAACACGCCGATGCCGAGGAAGGTGAGGTAGAATTGCGGAAGGCTGCCCGTGGACAGCGCCAGCAGCGCGATGCACGCGGCGAGCCCCGCCATGCCGACGAGCACCAGCCCGCGCGCGCCATGCCGGTCCGCATGGCGGCCCGCCAGTGGGTAGAGCAGCGCGCAGGTCACGGCCAGGATGCCGAGCACCGCCGATATGCTCGCCCGCGGCCAACCGAACTGTTCGGACAGCGACAATAGGAACACGCCGAACGTGGCATGCACCGCCGGCGTGAGGCTGAGGGCGTTGCCCGTGGTGGCGGCGGCGAGTACGCCGAAGCGGGTGCGATCGATCAGAGCCATGGCGCGGAGGCTAAGCCGCCGCCGGACCCGTCCACAACGGCCGTTAATGGCGCATCAACTCATTGTACGCCTGCACTCAAGACCGCATCGGCCGCGAACCGGACATTCGCAGGCAACATCAAGAACACCGCCGGGAGGGGACAAGACAAAGAATTGGGGGTTTTGACGATGCTGCTGTCCGTGTCCCGTCGCTTGCTGCTTGCCGCCTCGCCCATGGCTCTCGCGCTCGCCGCCGCTTCCGCGCAAGATGCGGCGACCAACGCCGCCGAGGCGGTGGGCGTCGCGTCGGGCGAGGAAGCCGCGCGCAACACGGACGGCGCCTCGCAGAGCGGCGCTGCGGGGCCGGTGACGGGCGAGATCCCCGACATCATCGTGACGGGCGAAAAGCGCGAGACGCGGCTCCAGTCGGCACCGCTCGCCATCACCGCGATCGGCGGCGAGGTGCTGCAGCAGCGCAACCTCAACCAGCTGAACGACTTGAACGGCTACGTGCCGGGCCTCACCATCGCCAAGAGCGAAGGGGCGGAGCGCGTGATCACCATCCGCGGCATCGGCTACGAGACGGCGCAGAACCCGAACAGCCAGCCAGGCGTCGCCTTCCACATCGACGGCGTGTACATCGCCCACGTCATCGCCTTGAACCAGGACCTGCTCGACGTCGACCGGATCGAGGTGCTGCGCGGGCCGCAGGGCACCGTGTTCGGCGAGACCGCGACGGGCGGCGCGATCAACGTCATCACCAAGAAGCCGGTGATCGGCCTCGCCAGCGGCAATGCCGCGGTGAGCTACGGCAACTACAATTACGTAAAGGGCGTGGCGGCGGTAAACATCCCCGTCAGCGAGACGGTGGCGATCCGCGGCGCGGTGCAATATCTCAGCCACGACGGCTATGGCGCGTCGGTCGCGGTGCCGGGCTATCGCCGCTACGCTCTCGATGACGCCAACCAGGTCGGCTATCGCGGCGCCATCCTGTGGAAGCCGAACGACACCTTCACCGCACTCCTGGAAGCGCAGGGCTTCGGCGCCGACCGCGCGGCCGCCCTGCAGAAGGACATCACTGACCGGACGCCGGGCAAGCGCCGTGTCGCGCAGGACTTTCCCGGCGACTACAAGCTCAACACCAAGATGGCCTATCTGACGCTCACCCAGGAATTGGGCGAGCATGCGGTGGCGAAGTCGGTCACCGCCTTCCAATATCTCAACAAGCGCCAGAGCAGCGACAATGACCGGCTCGCCAACCCTGGCTATTTCGACCACATCACCATCTGGCAGGACCGGAGCAAGACCTGGACGCAGGAGGTCTCGCTATCCTCGCTCAACAGTCCGCGGTTCGACTGGACGCTGGGCGGCTTCTACCTGCGCCAGCGTGCGCTGCAGAACATCTTCGAGGAAACGAACCCCTATGCGGCCGCTTCCGTGCTGCCCAACGGCACGGGCGTGAAGTTCCAGACGGACAGCCCGTTCCAGCACACGGGTGCCGCGGCCTATGGCAACACCACTTTCCGTCTGACCGACAGCCTCGCGCTCCTGGCCGGCGCGCGTTATAATTACGACAAGATCACCGCCCAACCCTATCAATATTTCACGCTGATACCGCCGCGCAAGCGCTCCAGCCGCGAGGTGACCGGCAAGGTCGGCGCCGAGTTCAAGGTGACGCCGGAGAACCTGCTCTACCTCACCGGCTCGCGCGGCTACAAGCCGACCGGGCTCACCTTCAATGTCGGCTCGCTCTTTGTGCCGACCAGCTTCAAGAAGGAGACGGTGAACGCGCTGGAGATAGGGTCCAAGAACCAGTTCTTTGACCGCAAGCTCAGGGTCAACGTTGCCGGCTATTACTATTGGTACAAGAACTTCCAGTTCACCGCCGAGGATCCGGTGCCGTTCGCCGGCGGCACCGACAACATCCCCGAAGCGCGCATCTACGGCGCGGAGGTGGAGTTGACCGCCTTGCCGTTCGACGGCTTGCGCGTCGACGCCACCGGCTCCTACGGGCGCGGGCGCTTCCGCGGCGACTTCTTCGCCATCGACGCGCAGACGGCAGCGCAGGTCCGCAACCAGACCTATGCGCAGTTGGGCTTTCCCGCTGCCTATTTCTACGATCCCCGCATCATCTCGGCGGTCACCGCGGCGCGGCAGAACGTCAACGGCAATCGCGTGCCCAAGCTGCCGACGTGGCAGGCGCAGGTCAGCCCCAGCTATTCGTGGACGATGGCGGGCGGCAGGGTCACGCTGCGCGGCGACATGATCTACCGCGGCGCGTTCAACTATCGCCTGTTCGCGGTGGCGGCACTCGACCGCGTGCCCGCCTATACCCAGTTCAACGCCTACGTCGCCTACCAGCCGGACAACCGGCCGTGGCAGGTGTCGGTGTCCGCCATGAACGTCACCAACAAGACGGGCATCAACTCGCGCTTTTCCGACCCCTACGGCTCGGGCACGACCAGCGTCGAATATATCGATCCGCGCCAGGTGTTCGCTACCGTCAACTTCCGCTGGTGAGGCATACCCGCCGCGCTCGTCCAGGCGAGCGCGGCGGCTAGCCCGTGAACATGCCCTTGCGGATCACGGCATGGACGCTCCAATTGCCGTTCACCACCTGCGTCACGCCGAAGTCGACGCCGACCGAAAGCAGCGAGATCGCCTCGTCCTCGCTCAGCCCCTTGGTCGTCATCAGGAAGCGCCGGGTCTTGCGGAACGCGTCGCGCATCGCCGCATCGAGCGAGGAGCGCTTGTAGACCTCGCTCTGCGCGGCCTCGCCCAGCTCCTTCAGGTAATCGGGGTGGCTGAAGCCCACGATCACCCATTCCGTGTCCGTCTCGATCAGCGGATAGTCGAGGTCGCGTAGCGGCGCCGCGGCGGAGCCCGCGGGGTGGAGCATGATCTGCACCATTGCCGTCATGGAGCATTCGATGGCGGTGCCGCACAGTTCGCTATCGCCCTGGCTCGCATGGGGGTCACCCAGCGAGAGCAGGCCGCCCGCGACCTGCACCGGCAGGAAGATGCGCGATCCGGGCCCCGTCCGCCAATTGTCCAGATTGCCGCCGAACGCGGCCGGCGGCACTGAATCCACCAGCCCGGCATAGGCCGGGGCCAGGCCGATCACCCCGAAATGCGGGCGGATCGGGATTTCGACGTTGCGCAGGATGTCGAACTTCCGCTCCACCGTCGCGGGATCGACCGGCACGCCCGGATAGTCGTAACGCTGGTGCAGCACGCCCGACGGATCGGTCTGCGGCGTCCAGCGATAATTGTAGACGGCATGCGCGCACGGCCGCCCGCCGCCCTCCACCTCGTAGATCGTCACCACCTCGCGCGGGCGCGGCTCGGTCAGCAGGTCGTGGTAGTGGAAGCCCCAATAGGTCGCGGCGTTGCTGCCGAAGGTGCGGCCCGCGAACTTGGCGTTGCCGGACGGGCGCGGGCTCATCTCGATCACGCGCACCTCGACGATGTCGCCGGGCCGGGCGTCGCGGATCGCGATCGGGCCGGTGCAGATGTGCACGCCGAAACCCTCGCCCGGCCCCCGGCCATAGGCGGACGCGTCGATCGGCCCGGCGCCGCGCCGCAGCACCGCGCGCTCGTCCGCGGTCCAGCGATAGACGCTTTCCGCGCCGGGATCGCCCTCCACCATCCGCTCGGGATCGTCATTGGCGTGGTGCGTCAGCGTCTCCACCGTGACATAGTCGCCCGACCGCACCTCCAGCACGGGCTTGAGCGCGCGGCTCCAATAGCCCCAGTGGATCGTGTCGGGGCCGACCGGCAGCAAGTGGTGGCGCACGCCGGGGCCGAGCAACGGGACACCCGCTTCCTCCGGCGCGTCGGACGGCGTCTCGCCCGCCTCCTCCATGTCCTCGCGCTCGCGCCGGGCGGCGGGACGGCCGCGGCGGGGCGCGTCCTTCACCCCTTCGGACGCGGGCGCGGCTTTCCGGTATTCGCGTGGAGACACGCCATATTGCTCGCGAAAGGCGCGGCTGAACGAGGCGCTGTCGTTGAAGCCCCAGGCGAACAGGATCTCCGAGATCGATTTCTGCGCGTGGAGCGGGCTGCGCAGGTCCAGCCGGCACCGTTCCAGCCGCCGGAGCTTGACGTAGTGGCCGAAGCTGTCGTCCACGCTTTCGAACAGCTTCTGCAGGTAGCGAGGGCTGACGCCATGCTCGCTCGCCACCTGCTGCAGGTTGAGCGCGGGGTCGCCCAGCCGCATCTCGATCGTCTGGAACATGCGCTCAAGAAGCGCCGCGCGCATGCCCGCCGCCCCGCCCAGCGCGCGCGGCGGCGCGTTGTCCAGCAGGCAGGTGGTGAGGAATTCGGGCAGCCCCAGTTCCACCGGCCGCATCTGGTCGGCGGTGGCGTTGGGCAGCATGTCGGCTGTTGATTGCAGCAGCCCGGCGAACACGCGAACCGCGCCGCTGTCGCCGGCAAGCTTGCCTGTCTCTTCCGGCACGGGCGTGCGCAGCCGCGGGCCGAGCAGCGCGCGCGGCACCTTGACCAGCAGCAGCCGCACCTCGTCGCCCATGGCGAAGGCCACGCGCCGCTCGCCCAGGCCGTAGACGATATCGCCCGCCTGCGCCTCGAACGGCGTCCCGCCGTCGACCTGCGCCGCACCGTCCAGCAGCAGCACCAGCCAGAAGATGTCGGGCTGGCCGGCGAGCGCGACCGCCAGCGTGCAGGGCGTGGCGGTGATGGCGGTGAAGTCGATGCCCAATTCGCTGCGGAACGAGATCAGCTCGCCATAAGGTGCCGCATCCGCATCCATGAGGTCGAGCGACGCGCGCTGCAACGCGAAGCGCCAGGCCTCGCGGCGCTGCTCCCGGGGATAGGCGTTGGTGGTGAAGCGCACGCTACTCGACCCCCGCAGGTGTCGGCATCCTCACGCGGCCGCGTCCGGCTCTCCTGACGCAGATTAAGCGGCAGCGCGCGCCCGTCAATCCGGCCGCTCAGCCGGCGGCGGGCAGCGTGCGCCCGGCGAGCGCTACCCGCGGCTCGGGCCGCCGCATCAGCAGCACCACCAGCAGCAGCGCGAGATCGATCGCGGCAATGCCGGCGAACACGCCCGCGAAGCTCTGCGTCCGGTCGCGCACGATGCCGCCGATGCCGGGTCCGAGGGCTGCGGACGTGGAGACCACCGTCATCAGCGAATAGAGTTCCAGCGCCGCGAGCCGCCCGAAATAGTCCTGCAGCAGCATGGCCGTGCCGACATAGCTGAACCCCAAGCCGACCCCCATCGCGACCGCGAACGCGCCCAGCGCCAGCCAGCCATGGCCGATCGCGAGCGCGGCGGCGGCGAGCGCCAGCATGGCGAGCGACAACATGGTCAGCCGCCGCCCGTCCACCCGCTCGCCCAGCACGCCCGCCAGCGCCGATCCGCCCGCGCCGACCAGCGCGGCGAGGCTGATGAGCGCGGTGGCGGACGCCTTGCTCTGCCCCTGCTCCATCAGGTGCTGGAAGGCGAAACTGTGCATGGTGGTGTTGACCAGCAGGCAGCCGGTATAGGCGGCGATCACGATCCACAGCTGCGGCGTCGCCATCGCCTCGCGCAACGTCCAGCCGGCGGCGGGCGCGGGCTCTTCCCTGGCCGGGTCGGGCCCTGTGGGCCGCAGGCGCGTGGCAAAGGCGGCGAACCCGCCGACCGCGAGCGAGGCGGCCGCGCAGAGCAGCCAATAGCCGCGCCATCCGCCGCTCGCCTCGTTGACCACGTAGAAGAAAAGCGGGCCCGCCACCGCGCCCAGGCTGCCGACCGTGAAATAGGTGCCGAGCGCGCTCGACCGTCGCGCGAAGTTGCCGGAGATGACATGCACCGCAGGCACGGTGCCGCAGAAGCAGAAGCCCAAGCCCAGGAGAACGGTGCCGAACTGGTAGAGGCCGGCGCCCTTCGTGGCGGCGACGCACAGGAAGCCGGCGATCAGGATGGCGGTGCCCAGCGCCAGCGTGCCGCCCACGCCGATCCTCCGGATGGTCGCGGCGGGGGCCAGGCTGGCGATGCCGCAGGCGACGCCCAGCAGCGTGAAGCCGAAGCCCGCCGCCGCCCAGCGCAGCCCCAAATCCTGCACCATGAACGGCAGCACTTGGCCCAGCGAGTTGAACGTGCTCGCCATCAGCAGGAAGTAGAGCAGGCTGAGCGCCGCCAGCGCCACGTAGCGGGACGGTTCTTGCGGCCTCATCGAAAGCTCCTTCCTACAGCACCGGCCACGCGCAGGGCGTAGCTCGGCCGGTGCGCGCCACCAGCGCCGCGCCCGCCTGTTCCACGTCGGCGAGGAGCTTGTCCTCGTCGATCAGCGTGGAGCGATAATCGGCCACCACGCGTCGCCCGTCCACCCACACGCTGTGCACCCCGCGCCCATCCGCCGAATAGACGAGCTGGTTGACGACGTTGAGCAGCGGCACCCATTCGGGCCGGTCGCGGTCGTGTGCCACGAAATCGGCCTTCATGCCGGGGGCGAGCGCGCCGATCGCACCCGCCAGCCCCGCGCCCTGTGCGCCGCCCAGCGTCGCCATTTCCAGAACGCGATAGGCGGAGAACAGGCTGGCGTCGCGCCGCGCATCCTTGAACAGGCCGGCGCAGGCGAACATCGCACGCATCATGTCGTGGGCGTTGCCGTTGTTGTTGCCGTCCGTGCCGAGCTGGAGATTGGCGCCCGCCGCCGCAAGCTCCGGAAAGCGCCCGGCGGACGAAGCGCCATAGCCGCCCTTCATCGCGGTCATCGGGCAATGCGTGACGTTGGTGCCGGTCGCGGCGATGAGCTCCACCTCGGCCTCGTCCAGGTGGACCATGTGGGTGAGCGACAGATGCGGGCCGAGCGCGCCCAATTCGGCCAGGTGCGCGATCGGCCGCCGGCCGGTCGTGGCGAGATAGTAATCGGGATCCGCGGGGTCGGGGCTGAGATGGGCGGAGACGCCAAGCCCGCGGCTGCGCGCCGCAGCGGTCGCCGCCTGCCACAGCGTGTCGGTCGCGGTGTTGTGCCCGACCAGGATCGGCCAGACGGTCAGCAGGTCGTCCGCGCGCGCGGGGTAGCGGTCGAGCAACGCCTCCATTGTCGCGATCGTCTTGTCGGTCAGCGCCGCCTGGTCCTCGTCCGGCGCAAAGGCGCGGTCCTGCAGCCATTGGCCAACGCGCCCGCGGATGCCCGTCGCCGCCAGCCCCTCCAGCGCGGGTTCGAGGTCGAGGATGGTGCCCGCCTCCACGAAGCAGGTGGTGCCCGTGCGCAGCATTTCGAGCGCCGCGAACTGCGCCGCGATCCGCTCGTCGGCGGGCGACTGGGCGAGATAGGTTGGGATCAGCCAGTCCATCACGTTGGCGCGCCAGTCCGTGTCGTCGGGCACGTAGCCGCGCGTGATCGGCTCGCCGGTCACGTGGATGTGGCAGTTGACGAAGCCGGGGGTGAGCACGAGACGCGACCCGTCGATCACCTCGCGCGGGGCCACCGCGGCCGCGACCTCCGCGCTGGGACCCACCGCGTGGATGCGGTCGCCCACGACCGCCAGCGCGCCGTCGCGGAAGATGCGGCGCGCGCCGTCCATCGTCACGATCCAGGCGTTGCGGATCAGCAGGTCGACGGGGAAGCGCGGGTCGTCGGTCACGGACGGCAGCATCGTCGGGCCGCCCGCGCCGGTCTTGACGCCGGGCGCACCCTTTTCAGGCCCAGGCGCGGATCACCGCGTCGCTCCCGGCGAGCAGCGCGCAGTGGAGCTGCATCGCCTGGAGCGAGCCTGCGTGCAGCCCCTCGTCATAGGTGGCGCAGGCGTCGGGCACGACGAACACGTTGAAGTCGCGGTGGAAGGCGTCGCGCACGGTGGAATCGACGCAGCAATCGGTGCTGATGCCCGTCACCACCAGCGTGTCGATGCTCCGCGCGCGGAGCTGCTGCTCCAGATCGGTGCCGTGGAAGCTCGAATAGGCAAGCTTGGCGATCTCGATGTCGCCGGGCTGGGGGGCGACGCGGTGATAGTCCGACCCCTCCTCGCCGATGCGGCC
>Ga0325400_1001781_pt1 | contig 18145 bp, 8 predicted proteins | sample PopdelMetagenome_2_FD_205662 | JGI IMG/M metagenome (GOLD analysis project Ga0325400, IMG submission 205662) | Populus deltoides microbial communities from Bellville, Georgia, United States - Xylem-PdKOR-R1 | ecosystem: Host-associated > Plants > Phyllosphere > Stem > Wood/Secondary xylem... | reverse complement strand
CGTGATTTAACGACAGTAGAAGGTCAGGAGAGTTGGGTTTCAAGCAATATCAACAAGGGGCATTATGATTATTATTATTATTGGCTTCTTGCAAGTTTGAGCTTGGTTAACTTCTTATATTATCTTGCTTGTAGCAAATCTTATGGTCCTTCCATGGAAGAACAGAAGAACATTGTTGCAGATGAAAGTTACTAGCCGCAGCTCATGAGATTCTTAAATTCTATTTATATGTACATGGTAGGATTTTTATTTTAAAAAAATTAGACTTGAGTAACTCTACAGCTTTTTTGTTCTTGTTGTTTTGAGGGTTTTTTTTTAAATTAACAAGCTCTAGAGCTCACCATGCGCTACGTCACCATGCCCATTGCTTACGGGAGATTTCATGTTTGAGTCTCTAATTTATAGCATAGAAATGAAAGGATGTGTTCAAGCTTGAATTTAACTAGCCTTGAGATCCCTGTGGTATCGGTTTTTGTATTAAAAAAAAAAAAGCCACTTTTATAGTTCAAACTAAATAGGTAACTTGTGACATGTTGGAGGTAGGGTTAAAGTTTTTATAATGTTAAAAATAAGATATTCAAGCTATATTAATATTTTTAAAGATGTAAAAAAAATTTAGAATCTAGATAATTAATTCAAATGAGTTCAATGAACTCAATTAATTTAATAAAATGAATATAAAAAGTCAAAGATATTAAGAAAAATAAATGACCAATCAGGAAAAATTGAAAAGAACCACAAAACTCAAGATCCAATAACTTAATGTCAAATGATGAAATTAAAAAAAACATTAATTAGAAAAAAAAATTAAAAAATGACCTAAGTCAAATTGGGCTACTCTTCAAAATCTGAAACCTGATTTATGAGATCGAGATTACTTCATAGAAGACAAATACAAAAAAATCATGATGCAAGATTTCTAATCATCTAAATTTCAAAAACAAAACAAATAACAATCAAAATAACGAGGACCAGATTTAGTATAAAAATTAAATGAAATAAAATGTTGAGGAATGATATTGAAAACAAATTAAGAAAAGGATAAAAAATAAAAAAAATACAATAAAAAAATAAAGACCAAATTGGATAAAAAAATTAAATGAAATAAAATGTCAAGAGACATAACTATATATAAAATAATCAACATAAAAAAGCATTAAAAGCAAAATAAATAGAAATCATAATAATAAAGACCAAAATTAATACAAATAGAAATTAATAAAATACATTTAAATTTTGAAAGGATTGTCACAAAACTGAAGATGAAGAGAGAGATAAAAAAGAAGGAGAAGAAAAAATATCCACTAGAGCCCAACCACTATATTGTTGTGCATATGTGCCTAAACATTGAAAATAGGATGTTAGGTTGCTTTCAATGTCATTATAGAAGGTGGTGTTTGGTCACAAAAATACATCGCACGTGTCTTCTAAAGAGTATGATCGCCTTTCACTCACTATTGTATACTAGCCCTCTTTTTTAAAATTATATTTATATTTATTAAAAGATAAAAATTTTTTATATTGAAATTGATTATAACTAAAAAACTAAGATGAAAATATATATAAAAAAATCCTTGTATGTCGATTTTATAATTTTTGCTTTTAAGAGTAATTTAGTCATCTCATTCTGCCTCCAAAACATTATATGACCAAAAAAACCCCTTAATATCAGTTTTAAATTTTTTTCTTTTAATGATATTTAAGTCATTTTTATTGTATTTCTAAAATATAAAAAAGATTAATTTATCTCCAATCAATATAATAATAACATATAAATCCTATTAAAAAAATACAATAATACACTGGACAAGATGTTATTTTAGAAGGTAACATTATATTAAATGATCATAGTGATTCACTAATTTATTATTATTATTATTATTTTTAAATCAGGCTATTGAGGGAGGGACATGTGCTAGTTTGTATTGTTTCCAATTCTAAAAAGAAGAAAAGAAAAGAAAATCGTAAAGAATTAAAAAAATAAAATTCATTAAAAAGTTGCTAATTTTTAGTTATTATTGCTAGAAATTTTTTTTAACATTAGAAGAAAAAAATTATTTTATTTTAAAAATTAAAAAAATAGAAAATTGATTATATTTTAAGTTAATTTATTACTTATTTTCTCTACCAAAAATAATTAGTTAATACCATGTTACCAAATCGGGTCTTTTAATTTTTATTTTTTAAAAGTAAGAGTTATTTGCTGTCATAAGTAAAATGATTTCCAACTATATGTAAAACAAAAAAGTAACAAAAAAAAATTATATTTTTTCTATTTTTATTATTTTTTGAGTTTTTAATAAAATTTTCTTTGTTTTCTTTTTTAAATGGAATTAATAAAAATATGACATAATCCCTCCTTAAAAAAAAACAAATTAATAATAAAAATTATTTAATTTTCATAGTAATATTTTGCATCCTTCGAAGCGAATGGTCTTATTGTTGAGTCCCCACAAATTTGTATTGTACTTTTCACACACAATAAGTAATATTTTTAAAGGTAGAATATTAATATGATTAAAACAAATTAAAACCAGATAGAAAATTGATTTAAAAAACTCTTCATTATATATTTTATGAAATTCAAAATTTTCTATTTTAAATTGAAAGAATACAAAAATTTTTAAAGTATATATAATAAAAAAAATTAAAAATAAATACGAAAGACACCAAAACTTTTAAAATAAGAGAATTTAGATGAAGTACTCCCAGTTGAACAAAATAAACATAAACAATTTAAATTGATTTCTTTTATTAAAAAGTAAAAAGAATATAATTTAAAAAGTACCTTAAAAAATGATAACGAGGGGCCAAGTGTAGATAGAAAGTGTAATTCATTTTTAACCAAAAACAAAAGGATTAATTCACATGTGATGCGAAATGATAATTAAACAAACTTAATTATTGCTTTCTATGGTTAAATTACCAAAGAACACTAGATTTTTGACATTGTCTTGTTATTGATAATTATTTTGTATCTTGTGGTTGGAAAGAATGTATAATTTTTTATTTTATTGTTGGATTAAATTAAAAATATTTTAATTTTAATATTTGTTTTGAATATTGAAGGTTGTTCCTCGTTAATTTGTTGTAAAAGTTTTACTAAATGCACAGAAATAAATAAGTCTTATGTGACAATTTTCTCATAAACCCCCCCAAACCCCCCCCCCCCCAAAACTTGATAGAAAAGTCAAGAGAAAAATATAGATCAAGATATTTGGTCTCATAACAAGGGTCATGTACCTAGTTGTGTTTATTTGTTTGAATAAATTCTTTATTTAATCAAATAATTATCTGCGCCATTAAAACTTTTTTAAAAAATCATCAACGATAACTATAGACTAAACTAAAAAAAAATAGAGTTAGATGTAGTTCAAGATATTTGATCTCACCACATGGGTCATGTATCCAGTTTTGTCTAATATCTTTGTTTCTTAGAATAAAATCAAAGAAAAACATACTATGTAAGGCTACACATATTAAAAAATAATATAATTTTATGTTAAAATCAAGTAAAAAATTAGTGATATTTAACCAAAAAATAAATTGAAAAGTTGAGAGATAGATGTGGCTCTGAACATCTAATCTCGAAACTTGGGCAATAAACTTGATTGTATTGACTTTTTGTATCTAGTAATATTTTGTTATTGGAATAAATGTTTTATTTAATTAAATAATAATAATAAAATATGCATAGAAGAGCAATTGAGTAAAATTAAAGGGAAATAAATTTAAGTGAGGCAAAAAATAAAGAATCTCTCCTAACATAAAAAATAATAATAAAATATGATGCAAACCTCGTGATCACGTAGTCATGTAACTCACACGCAAAGACACCAATTCCCGGAAAGCCAAGTAAATCAAGTTTGATAGGAGTGTGACACAAAGATAATTTGTACCTAGACACCAGCACTATCGGAAACGGAAAACCCTCACCCAACGAATATTGATTCGGGAACGAGAAGTATAAGAATGACGCCACGAAAATAGTTGTTCTTCGATAAGTCGTTTTTCAGTTCTTTAGAGAACCATGGAAAGGAGATTATCTCACCAATACACACACAAAGTGCTGCAAATAAGAAGTTTTATTAATCTGAATTATCTAACTTTACATGTCTGATTATGTCCTTATTTATAGTGACTCCAAACTAAAATAAACCCTAATGGACCTTTATGTGGACTTATATGATGCCCACTTACAATTAAACCCAAATAATATAAATAAACCCTAAACTAAAAAGAAAATAATAATAACAATAATAAATATGAATTTAATATCCTAAATATGATAGGATTAGATTTGTTGCCCTTTAGAAGTCCCAGATAGACTAGGAAATCTGATCTGAAGGTAGAATTTATTTTGAAGTCTTTTTTTTTTTATAGCTAGGATGAATAAGGAATCCTTATAAGAAAAAGATTCTGAAATAATTATGAATTCTTGCCACACTTGGAAACTATATTGCAGCCCATTAAAGATCTTTATAGAATTAGTAGATTTCCAAAATAAGCTGCCACATCTTTTTAGGAAAATAATCATAGCCAAATAAGAAGTCCACAAGTCAAAAGGAAGTAAATAACAAAATTCGTACAGTCTTTGTTGACCCGTATTGAGATGCATTCCCGAACTCTGATTGACCTAATATTTTAACCCAAGGTAGGAAAACATGTTAGGAGATTTCACGTAAAATTTCAATGCAATCCAACGGTCGGATTGAGAATTATGACTGTTGTTGTAAAACTGGATAGTTGCACATTTTACGTCAGAATTCGAATTTGACCTTATCTGGATCGTATCAAAATGTTACCTATAAAATAAGTAGAAAGTAAATCATATTATATCAAAAATCATTATAAAACTTTGTTAAAAATTTATTAAAATTAAAAAAAGGCCTAGGGGCATGCATTTTTTAGCCTACGCTTATGCGCTTGGGCTAATTTTTTTTTTAATTTGTTAATTAAGGGATGGGCAACCCTAGTGTTTTTTGAAAAAAAAAAAAACTAAGCAGGCAAGAAGTCACCTACTAAAGCAAATAATGCTTCATCTACTTTACTCTAGATTCCTGCCACTATAGTGGTCGGAAAATCAGGGTCGATGATGTTTTGATATAAAAACCCATTTTCAATTCATTTTGACCTAAAACACCTATATAATGCCCTCAACACCTTTATAAACCTATAAATGGCCTAAAAACCCAAAAATACACCAAAAAACTTAAAATCAATTCGAAATAAAAAAATTCTAAAGCTCAGATTTAACATCTTCATCAAAGTTAAGATAAAAAAAAATCTAGGATATACTCCCTTCATTGAGTGTAAGCAATTGGTATTAAAATCGATTTTTTTGTGTGGTTAAAATAGTATAAACTAAAACTTTCTCTCTCTACTACAAGAATTTGACCACTTTCTTTCTCCTCTCTCATACAAAGACTGAAAAAAATAGTAAAAATAAAGTTTTGGGCCAAAATGGAATTGTAAAAAAAATATGTTGATTGAAAGTTTATAATTTGAAAATTATGAGGACCAAAGTGTACTTTTTGACTAAATTTTGAAAGGACCACCAATTTTCACTTTTTTTTTCTCTCTCGTCCTCATTCTTTCAATCCGGTCTTTGTTCAACATATTTGAATCCATTATTATTTAATTTGGCTTCAAAAAGAGGTAATCGCCTGAAAAAAAAAGTTTGAGGACCAAAATAAAAAAATAGAAATTTTTGAACCGTGAGTCCACAATGAAATGTGAGATGGAGAAAAATGTTTTGGCTACAGTAAAATAACCATACGATTTAGTGTTTTCTACTAGCCATTTGACTTGCTCTTCCAACATGTGTTTTATAGTAAATTACAAAACAAAAGGTTGAGCTAACTGAAGTTAACTTTTCAAACCCGTGATTCAGGTCATGCAACCCATTTAATAATATGCCAACTAGTTGCATGAAAAGTTTCTTTACATCAAACGACAAATTTTAAAAAATAAAGATAAAAATAAGGGTTGTGTCTGAGATTGAAATAAAAAGCAACCCTGATTTCATTAAATACTGATAATGAAAAGAAGATTTTTTTATTTTTTAAAGTAAAATAAAAAACACTTTTTAAAGAAACAAACAAGAGATGAAAATGATGTGTGTGTGTGTGTGTGTTTTTAAGAGGTTAAAAACACATTAAATAAAAAAAATCAGGGGATGATCCTACCCATGTGCTTGGCCCATAAAAAGCCATGGATCACATATAAAGCCCATAAAAATAATGGATGTTTTGTCCAAAAATTTATTTTTCAACCATTTTAATAAAAAAAAACCCTAAGAAAACCTTTAAAATTCAAAAAAGAATATTCCAAAAACACCTCCAAAAAGATCCAAAAAAAAAAACAAATTTGGGGAAATTTTTTTCTCTTTATCGCAAATTACTTTAACAAGCAAGATTAAAGTTCAAAATCATCACCATCGAACCCATCTTGTTAAATGAAAATTCATTGACACCAAAAAATCAAGTTTTATTGTCGAAAGGTGATTAAACCAATAATTTTCTTTCTCATCGTTTCAAAATGTCATTCTCTTTACTCTTTCAAACCCAAAAACTGAAAAAAAAAATAAAATAGAACACAATTGTATATGTGAAAACCAACATTTAAGACATGACATTAATTGTATGTGTGGATGACGATACTTTTTATACTATTAAATATACCTAGTATCTTTATGTGGTTCATGCATTGAGTGTTAGGACCATTCATTGGAAGATTTATGGTTGTGCACTTTTACGTTTGATAAGTGCAAAATATACATATGTTTTTACTCCTTTTACACTATGCTTTTTAATGTATTTTGACCTTATTTGAGTTTATTGGAAGTTATTTTTATGAGTTTGGCATGCCTAAGATACTTTGTGAATTAATTGCTAAAAATAAGAAATTTTACATTTTATGTTTTGGACCCAGCTTCTTGTGACAGGTTTTTCACCAAGTTAGAGTTTCAAAATGAGAATGTGGGCTTGTTGTAAGTCGAAGTACACATGTCAATATTTCTAGGAAGGTATTATGGGTAAAACTCCAATCTCATTTGGACATCTAATCAGACTTGTAAACTCGGCCCAGAATTCTACTCGCAGCAGGATTCTCTGCTTTCACACTATATATTCAAATGAGAATATCTTGAGCTTTCAATATCAAAATCTGGCAATTCAAAAGCCTAAATTCACTTTTATGAATGACTCTAAGTTTGATAAAATTGTTTTGAAGACCAAAATATGGACGTAATCTGAAGGACGAGATGAGTCTTCTCATCTGATGAGGAAACTAACGGTGCCGAGCATCGCACTTCGGCTAAGAGTTTGACATAAAAATGGTAGACCTTAGGACCTAAGAAAGGTTTAGATCAAGCCTCTAACATGCCATGAATTAAAGAATATAGTTGGAATGGTCAGATATTGCAAGAAACCAAGTCAGAAACAAAGTCTAAGTTGCAATAGAGTTGGAATTACAGCAGAGTTATAAAAACAGTAGAGTCAGTTTTCTACACAAATTCTGAGAGATTTATCCAATCTTAAGGACCAGATAAAGAAGGAACAAACTAAGTATCATGAAGACTTCTAATTAGAGAATAATCCTGAAGAAATTTGGCAAACAAGAGGGAGGATAAATAAAGCAGAATATAGCTGAAACATGGTTGAAAAAACAATCCTTTCTTCTCTGCTTTTGTAAATTTTCCACCAACTATGAACTAAACTCCTAAATTTGGTTCAAGGGGATACACACCATCTCCAATAACAAGTTGTGAGAAGTAATATTATTATCTTAATTCTTTATCTTTTGAGTTTGATGGAGAAATAGTAACATTTAATATTTTTTATCCTATGAAATATCCAGAAGACTCGGAATCTGTTTTTCATGTTGATGTAATTGAACCCATTATTCAAGATGATTATGAACATAATTTCTTGAAAGATAAGTTGAACTTCATATTACAGCATAACAAGACAGGTAGGGATGCAAGGCTGGAGAAGAATGGGGACATGAAAGAATTAATTGTGTCTTTACATTCACTACTTAAAATGCCAAACATGTTGGTTAAATCTCCTTTACAACTATCAAATTCTTTTGAAAGGGTTTTATGTTTTGTTGAACAGACCCGAAGCTGGAATTGAAGTCTTTACCCAAGCATTTAAAGTGTGTGTACTTAGGAGAGGATGAAACCCTGCCAATGATTATTGTAAATGATCAAACTGAAGTCCGTGAAGAAAACTATTAAGGGTTGTCTAGCCAAAAACAATAAAGAAAGGTACTTTTGAGAGGTAACCCATATGTCACCATATCGGTTACCTCTCAAAAGTACCACAAACAATAAAGTTTTTTTTTTTTATTTTGTTCATTTGATTGTTTTCTATTTAATGTAGTATTATTTCTTTGATATTTTCTCAGCCAGACTCTATTCCCTCAAGTAAAAATATGGATCACATCGAAGAACATACCCAACGTTAAAGATAGACAACATTGCACAAAAAGGACAATTTTCCCTTCTCTATTTAAAATGTTTAACTGAAAACATTAAGGATGATGTTCATATTAAGCGTGGGGAAATTAATGTGCTTTAAAATTTTAGCCTTTTTGGACCATTTTTTTTTTGAGGTGCTTTTCAATGATTGGAATGTTAATGTCTTTAACAATTTTTTAGTTGACTTTGAAAAAAATCATAACATGATTGAATGATGATCTAGTTTCTTAAGATTGTTTAGTCAAGCTATTCTCTTTAGGAATTAAGTAACTGGATTTAGTAGACACAAGCCTATGAGACTTTGAGCCTTATGACCAGCACATTCATATCAGTCTCTATTTTCCTTTCATGTGATTTTCTTCCATTGGTTTTGTTCCCCTAAAACTTGCTTTGATTCTAATCAAGACCATACTTTTACATGCATACATGAACATGATTAAGACATTCTTTATTGTGTACCTAATATAGCTTAGCAACCCACCTTTGGATAAATTTTTCCCTTGAACCCCGTTTGAGTTGATGGACTTTTTTTTTTTTTTATAAACCCACATTACAAGCTATAAACCACATAGTGTCTCACCCAAACTATAGAACTAATGGAGCATCATACATCATTATATAAGTATTGGAATATATGAAATAAATGTGGGGGTGTTTTAAATTCAAGAGGGGCTATGCAATATGTAGAAGAATGAAAAAAAAATGGTCTTGTGAAGGTTTGAAGTTGTTTTAAAAAGGTAAAAAATCATCTTTTGGTTTAAACCAAAATCTTATTCTGTTGGACAATCAATTCTACAACAAAGAAGGATAATGTAGCTTTAATTTTTTCCAATTTCAAAATGGCTAGAGGGAGTGTTTAATATTCTATGACTTGTTTTAGGGTATTTTGTTTCATTGATTTCAATGGCTTTTAAACTACCTTACCAAAGATTTCCTACCTTGAACCAAGCCACATTACAACCCTTGGAAATACCTTATGATTTGTGAAATGCATGTAATCTAAATGGTGGAGAGTGAGATGATTTGCAAGCTTATGGTAGATTATTTTCATTGGAATGAATTGGAGTGAAACACTAATTTTTCAAACACATGAGAATTGAGCAATTATTCTTGTGAGGTCTACTATTTGGTTGTTATATTATGAAGTAAAAACACTTGATAAATAATTTTAAAGTGATTGGAATTTCATTCATGATATGTTATGATGTTTTGAGAGTTTAATTGTTGTTTGTTGATGGCATTACATTTTTACATTGGAAAAGTAAAATTGAAATTTTGCCCGAGGACATACAAAAGCTAAGTGTGAGGGAATTTGATATGTTCAAAATATACATAAGTTTTTACTCCTTTTATACTATGCTTTTTAATGTATTTTGACCTTATTTGAGTTTATTGGAAGTTATTTTTATGAGTTTGGCATGCCTAAGAGACTTTGTGAATTAATTGTTAAAGATAAGAAATTCTGCATTTTATGTTTTGGACCTAGCTTCTTGTGACTGGTTTTTCACCAAGTTATATTTAAAAAATGAGAATGTGGGCTTAATCTAAGTTGAAGTACACATGTCAAGCTTTCCAGTAAGTTATTATGGGGCAAAAATCCAATCTCTTTTGGACCTCTAATCAGGCCTACAAACTTGGGCTAGAATCTTACTCGTAGTAGGATTCTATACTTCACACTAGATATTTAAACGACAATATTTTGAGCTTCAATTATTGAAATCCAGTGATTTAAAAGCCCAAATTCACTTTTATGAAGGACTCTAAGTCTGACAAAAAATTTTTGAAGGCTAAAATCTGGACTTAATCTGAAGGACGAGATGAGTCTCTTGATCTGATGAGGAAACTAACAATGTCAGGCATCCCACTTCGGCTGAGAGTCTGACATAAAAATGGTGGGTCTTAAGACCCAAGAAGGGTTCAAATCAAGCCTCTAGCATGCCATGAATGAAAGAATATAGCTAGAATAGTTAGATGTTGTAAGAAACCAAGTCGAAAACAAAGTCTAAGTTGCAGCAAAGTTGGAATTACAACAGAGTTATGACAGTATCAGAGTCAATTTTCCACACAAATTCTAAGAGATTTATCCAACCTTAAGGACAAAAAAAGAAGAAGAAAAGAATTAAGTATCATGAAGACTTCTAATTAGAGAATAATTCTGAAGAAATTCAGCAGCCAGAGAGGAGGATAAATAAAGCAGAACAAAGCTGAAATAGGGTCGAAAAAACATTCCTTTCTTCTCTACTTTTGTCAATTTTCCACCAACTATGTACTAAACTCTTGAATTTGATTCAAGAGGGATAGACACCATTTCCATTAGCAAGTTGTGAGAAGTAACGTTACCATTGTAATTCTTTCAAATTCAAGTATTTATTTTTCCTTGTTTAGAATTATGCTATTGATTTTTATTCAAGCTTATTGAATTGTTTTGAGATAACATGTGTGCTTTCTAGTTTCTTTCAATCCATAATTATTGTTAGGGAGTAGAGTAAGAAGCAAAAGAATTAATTTGATTGCTGTAACTCTCATCTAGATTTATTATGGAAGAATAAACTAAGTTAAATTGTTAAGCTTTTGAACATTGCTTATAAGAAATGCACATATTTTATTCTTAGACTACTGCTGAATGAATAAAAATTGCTTTCAATATTACATTCGCTTACTGGTAAGAACTTGATTAGAGAGCTTTTTTTAATTAATATACTCGTAATCTCATTGATTTTTCTTAGCTTTACGGGGTATCAAATTTATTTGTTTGACATGAAAGAATATTTATTTTATATCGATGACCAATAAAATTATAGGAATGGGTATGTGGACCCTTGAATTGATTAATGACATATCAATTTATTATTTTTGGGATTATTATTTTGTGATTTTTTCATTTAAACCCTTTGTTCTTTCTCATTTTAGTATATTAAAGGAGGATTAAATGAAATTTCCCTCGGGTTCGAATGAATGAACTATATGCTCTTTAATCAGATGTCAACAAATTTATAGAGCCATTTCTAAAAGAGGAGTGATAAGAGAAGTTAGGGACTTGGTTGAATTTTAGTAATGCTTTACATCCTTGGATAACTAAAGTTATGAATCGTAGTTTATAGAATCTTTTAAGGAGTTTGGCAAGTAGTAAACAAAAGTAGTCAAATCTTGCATTATCATAAACCGAGTTTTCCTATAGCAAGTACATGAACCGTGTTACTTGACTTAGTTCTTTTGAGGTTATTGGACCTAGCACTTATTCCATGTATTGAGTATTTTAGTGTCAAGTTAAGGGACATCACAAGATATCTTTATAGGGTTTATAATCATATCACTTGTTGCTATTAATATATCTATATAGGAAATATTGTACGCATACTATATATAAAATATTATAGTCATACTCTTGTGTTGTAACTTTACCATTACTATTGTATATTACCCTACACACACACACACACACACACATAGACAAGGTTGGCTAACCAATAGGTCAAGCCTCCCAATTATTCTCAACTTGGTATCAGAGCCTTCTGCTGTCAGAACTCCTCTCTCCCTCTCCCCCTGCAGCCGGCCTCCTCTCTCCTTCTTCTAAATGGATTCTGCTGCTGTTGCCGCCTTATCCCCCACTAAACCAGTGGTATAACCCAGCCAGCCAGCCATTTAGAAGTTGCTGCCGCTGGTTCCTTCTCCTACTAATGGTAGCCCAAACCAACAGAGAAGAACCATGGTTCCTGCTCCCATGTTTTTGTCGTCTTTTTTCACATTACTGGGACAACAACTCCTTCTATCGTTGCGTTGTCTAACACTCATCAAGTAGTCTCATTAAAGCTTACGACCACCAACTATCTCTATTAGCGAATGTAGATGAAGCCATATCTTATTGGTCAATGTATTTTCCACTTTGTCAATGGCTTAGTGTCGTGTCCTCCCTCTCATGTTTCTGACTGTTCTGATGGTTCTTCTTCGGCAATAAACCCCTTTTTTATCCGTTGGAAGCAATAGGATCAACTTATTTTAAACGTGTTGCTCTTTTCTCTCTCTCTCTCTCCATGGACGTCCTACATCTTGTGGTAGATTGTCAGACTTCTTTTTGTGTTTAACGCACTCTTGAGAAAACACTCGCTTCTTTATCGAATTCTCACATTATGCAACTCTATGGGTCTTTTCAAGATCTTCGGCAAGGAGATGCTTCAATTACTACATACATATAACACGCCAAGTCATTATTTGATGAATTGGTTGTTGCTGGCCGACCCCTTTCTCTTGAAGACTTTAACCTTTATATATTTCGTGGTCTTCGTGGTGAGTTTAAAGACTTGGTAACTAGTCTCGTGACCAAGACAAAACCGTTGTTATACACGGATCGTCACAACCATCTTTTTACTCATGAGTTAAGTCTTCTTTTCCCTTATTGGCTACTAATCCACCTCTACTGCCCACACCATCTCTGCTGCCCTCTGCTCATCTTGCCCAACAGCAGCACAACTCCAATTTTGGTTGTAACAGAGGTTGTTCCCACGGCAGCTGGCGCTCCAACAGTAACAGGTACAACAGCTATGACAAGTCTGATTTTCATGGCTCTCATTCCTCTACTCCTACGGACAGGAAGTAAAGTCATTCGTAGTAGCCCAGACGACCTGTTGCTGGAGGGCAGTGGCCTCCTCACCTGTCTTTTGAGCAGAATGTTAAGTGTCAACTATGCTTCTTCTTTGGCCACACAGCCCCATAATGTGATTAGTTTCACAATAGTGGTCATTAGCCCTCTACCCATCTTACTTTTGGTTCGGTTTTTGCCTCTACTTGGTTCTTGTACACTGGTGTGAACCAACACGTTATGCCTGATCTTGTGAATCTGACCAATTCTGCACCCTATCTTGGTAATGATCACTTGCATGTTGGTGATGGTAAGGGTCTATCCATATCCCATATTAGACATACCATGTTAAGTTCCCCTAAACACACCTTTACATTATCTAACATTCTTCATGTTCCTCACATTACCAAACCATTACTATCTGTTCATAAATTTTATCGTGATAATAATGTTTATTTTGAATTTCACGCCTCTGTGGTTTATGTAAAGGATTTCACTAGTAAAGCAGTGCTCCTTTTCGGTTAGAGCAATGATGGTCTCTATGTTCTTTCTAAGTCTTCTACCACCACCATTCCTCAAGCTTATTGGTCTCCTTGCATCTCTGCCAGTGCTGATCTGTGGCATTGTCGATTGGGTCATCCTACTTCCTGTATTTTCAATATGTTAGTTTTAAAAAATAAAATAATATGTACTTCTAGATGCTTACTTATTCAATGTTAAGCTTATCCTTTTTGCAAGACTTTGCGTCTGTTATTGCGACCTACGAGTCACAAAACTACTACTCCCATTGATTTAATATTTAGTGATATTTGGGGCCTTGCTCCTATGTTTTCTGATGGTTTTCGTTACTTTGTTATTTTTGTTGATATGCATACGAAATACATATGGTATTTTTCGCTTGTTGCAAAATCTGATGTGTTTTTTATATTCCAACATTTTTAAGTGCTTGTTGAGTGTCAGTTTTCTTGTAAAATTAAATATGTTCAAATCATAAGTTAAACAAATTCTTTCAAACTATTGGTATTCATCACAGGTTAATCTGTCCTCATACACATGAGCAAAATGACAGTGTTGAGCGTCGCCATCGTCATATTATCAAAAATGGTACACTCTTAGGCCAATGTAGTGCTCCATTACAATTTTGGAATTATGCATTTGAATCTTCTGTATATCTTATCAATCACATGCCTACTCTCGTCCTTCAAAATCAGTCTCCCTTTGAATGTCTGTTTAATCGTAATTCTAATTATGATTTTCTATGTACTTTTAGGTGTCCTTGTTTTCCGTTTTTGTGTCCGCATCATGTTCATAAATTGGATTTTTCATTCATCTCCTTGTGTGTTCTTACGTTATAGTTCCTCGCATCTTGGTTATTGTTGTCTCGATTTTGCCTCTCAACATATATGTCTCCAGTCATGTTTGTTTTCATGAAAATATGTTTCTTTTTGCAGATTTTGAATAGCTAGCTCAACCCCCAACCACTCCCTCACAACCCACACACTTGCCCACCTTGATCACCTCCCACAACTTTCTCCCGGCTGACCTACCAAATGCCTCATCTAGCAGCTCTGCCACACTTGCAGCTCAACCCAAATAGCCCCACCGTTCCACACCCCTATCTGCCACGATACCACTGCCACCTAGCCCTACCCTTATGTCACTAACTGCATGTTTCTCTAATGATCATTATGCAAGAACAAGTTCACCTCCTTCAGGGTTGCATATTTCTAGGTCTATCACTGCAGTCACCTCTGATTCTGCAGCAAGTTATCCTACATCTGTTGTTGTGAGCTCTAATCCTTCATTTGATTCTTCTGCAGGTTTGCAACTTTTTGTTGATCTCTTATCTTATCTTCTTTAGCAGCTTCCCAGTTCAGATCCTTCTACCCCTCGATCTGCTACTCGTCAGCATCCAATGGTTCTTCATCCTCGGTTGCTGAAGACTGCTCTTCTAACAACGTCTGTTGCACCCAACTGTTGGGTATTGTCTTCTCCTACTTGTGAGCCCCTTACATTCTCTAATGTTGACAAGTATGAGGCATGGCATGGTGCTATGCATGACGAAATTTAGGCCTTACACTCTAATAACATGTTGGTGGTGTGTAGGATAAAACGCCGTGTTGATGGCAGTGTTGAGCAGTATAAGGCATATTTGGTGGCTAGAGGCTTTGCTTAATAGGAAGGCATTGATTATTCTGAAACCTTCAGTTCAATTATTAAGCACGTGATAGTGAGATTAGTGTTCTTCATTGCGGTCTCGTGTAATTGGAAGATTCATCAACTTGATATTCATAATGCCTTCCTCAATGGTGTTCTTGCCGAAGAGGTGTACATGAGACAACCTCCAGGTTTTGTTAACTCTGCTCTGCCCTCTCATTTCTGTCGGTTGCATAAGTCTTTATATGGTTTAAAACAGCCTCCATGGGCATGATACACTCGTCTGAGTGATTTTCTAATTTCTATTGGCTTTCATGCTTCCAAGGTTGACACCTTATTTATCTTGTTTATTGGTGTTGATATCTTTTGGTTTATGTTGATGACATTCTGCTTACGGGTAGCAACTCTGCTATGCTTCACCGCCTAATATAGTTACTGCATTTAGAGTTCAAGCTTTGTGACTTAGGCACCGTTCACTATTTTTTAGGCATTAAGGTTCAGCCCACTGCTATGGGTCTGATGTTATGCTAACATAAGTATATTCTTGACATCCTTACTCGAGTGGGTATGACCTCTTGCAAACCGGTTGATACTCCTATCTTTACTTCTAAAGTCACCATACTGCCAGATCCCTTGTTTTTTTAACCGTACACTATTTTGTCAAATTATAGGTGCTTTTTAATACCTCACCTTTACGAGACCAGATATCTGCTTTGCTGTTAACAGAGTCTGTTAGTTTATGCATGCTCTTACCGATTCTCAATGGGATGCCATTAAACGCATTCTGTGTTATCTACGAGGTACGACTACCTATGGCTTATATATCACTCGCAGTTCCTCCTTTGCTCTTTATGGCTTTACAGATACGGATTTGGCAGGTGTAGTACTAGTGATCACAAGTCTATGAGTGGTTATCTTGTCTTCTTTGGTCACACACTAGTTACATGGAAATCTAGCAAGGAACGCACAGTTGCTCGCTCCTCCACCAAGGCTGAGTATAAAGCCTTGGCTGATGGCACTGTTGAGCTTATCTAGCTTCAGTATCTATTGAAAGATCTGTAGATTCTTTCTAATTCTACTCCTACTATTTGGTGTGATAATCTAGGCTTACTTACTTATCTGCAAATCCTATATTTCATACTCGCACTAAACATGTTGAGATTGACTATCATTTTGTATGAGATAGGGTTGCGAAGAAAGAGATTCAAATTCATTTTATCCCCTCTCACGATCAACTTGCAGATGTTTTTACTAAGCCGCTTCCTACTGCTTTGTTTACTACTTTTCAGTTCAAGCTTCAAGTTGATCTTCCACCCTCAGCTTGAGAGGGCATATTAATGTATCTATATAGGAAATATTGTAAGAATACTATATAGAAAATATTGTAGTCATACTTTTGTGTTGTAACCTCACCACTACTATTGTATATTGCTCTACATATATATATAGACAAGGTTGGCTAACCAATAGGTCAAGCCTCCGAATTATTCTCAACTGTTGTTATTTAATTGTTTACCCTATTTTTGAATTAAAAAAAACAAAAATAGCAAAAAAACAACATAAAAACATAAAAAAAAAATATGTTCTTGACGTAGTTATGTCATTTTTAGGGTCTTTTCCAAAGAATTTAAAATAAAAAATTGTACTTTCAATGCGTTCAGTTGTTAACGTATTTTTTGAGTTTTCTTTGATGTTCTTTTTCAAAAAAATAAAAAATATGAAAAATCAAAATTTACAAAGGAACCAATTTTTTGGGTTACTTGGTCACCAAGTTTGCTTCCAGACTAAACAATTGAAAATAACAAACTTTTTACCTATAAATAGGTGTTTGCACCACACACTAAAAGGAGGCAAAAATTTAGAAGAGGATTTTAAGGGGATGCCATTACAAAAAAACTAATAGACAAAAAAAGAAAAAAGCAAAAAATGTTCCCACATCCTCTCCTACTCACAACTCACTCACCCAAATACTAAAACCAACACCAAACACATGACCCTTTTCCTCAAGCCAAAGAAGTGCAAAATAATTCACTCATCAAACAATACTAGTAATGAGATTAGTTGTGTAGCCTTGAATTTCCGGCCATCCTCAATCTTTCGAGATCAGTTGTGGCCTTGAATTTCCAGCCATCCTCAATCTTTCTCCACAACATCTCCCTCTTACTGCCACATGACACCACGAGCAGGTCCTGACCACCACCATAACCACAACCTCACCCTCCAAATGGCCATCGAAAACCCACTCTAGCAACACCATCATGAACGCCCTCACCACCAGCCACACAACCCAAAATCAACCGCCCCTTTTATTTTTTTTGTTTGAAAACAAATAGACCTATCAAGACCTACCATTAATATTGCCAAGCTAGCCACCACATCCACTAGTCAGAAAAACCTAAAACCACTCAACCCCCCTCTCGTCGCCCGACCAAAAACCACCCACTAATTATCGACCACGATAATAACGGCATCCCCACTAATTTATCCTCCAACCAAACCAACAACCACACTTCACCACAACACACTCAGAGCACCTCAATTTCCTCTTGCTTATAGATTTAAACCCAAAATCATAAGACTTTGTTCCCATTTTTGTTTTGGCCAAAATCAACTCATTAAACCCAAATAAAACCCACATCAAAATACCTATAAAAACTTTTGTTCCTCACTGTCAACTACTAAGCACGACCACTACCACACCAGACTAATTGGTTACTACCTCTAATACCTTCTCACATATCGTTGAGTGTTCCAACAACCATTAGAGAGCCCAAAAGAAAACTATAGAGAGAAATGGATCTATAAAAAAAAGAAATAAATCAATTGTGCATGTTTGAGATTTCTTTTGTTTGTAGGTAACAAAAAAAAAAACTCACTGCTAACACAAGAAGAAAAGGGAGAAGAAGTAGTCGCGATCCACCCATTTC